>Ga0316608_1000442_pt1 | contig 19887 bp, 15 predicted proteins | sample MIS2016152B_MG_FD_207673 | JGI IMG/M metagenome (GOLD analysis project Ga0316608, IMG submission 207673) | Microbial mat bacterial communities from Middle Island sinkhole, Lake Huron, Michigan, United States - MIS.2016.152B | ecosystem: Environmental > Aquatic > Freshwater > Lake > Sediment...
CATACTATACTCCTAATCAAATTGTAAACCCCTGCTTAACACGGGTAGAGTCGCCAAATAAATTTCGATTGTCCAATGTCTTCAATAAGAAGAACTTTGCTAACAAAGTTAAGGCCTAATCTACGTATTCTGAGCTAACTCTAAATTGTAAAATGTTGAGTTCCAATCGATTTAAGAAATAGTACGGGCAATATTATTACTACTCTATTTATAAGAACGTTATATTTTTTTAATATACTCTTCCAGGTCGTGTGTTAAATCTTTAATATCTTGAATTATTTGAGAATCATCAGTTTTATTTTCACCTTCAATTGTTTTTGTCGCATATTGAAGGGCTACCATAGATAAAAAATCCTGTACATCTTTATCTCCATATTTACTTTTATATTGATAAATTGTGTCGTTTATTAATTTTGCTGCTTTTCTTATTTTTTCTTCCTCTTTTCGTTCTATCTTTAAAGGATAAAACCGTTCTGCTATATTTATTCTGATTGATAATTTTTCATCCATATTACTAAAATGTATTCTAATTTAATTTATTCAATAATGATATACACCTGTCTATTTCCCGCACCATTCTGTTAATTTTTATTTTTGCATCATGCTTTACTTCAGACATTTCATCGTCTGTTTTTGTTATTGCTGAAGCAAATTTTGCTATTTCCAATTCTTTTTCTAATTCTTTTATTCTGATTTCTTTTTGTTTGTTTTGTGCCAGTAATTCTTGTTTTTCAATAAATAACTTTTGATTTTCTTCTTTTGATCGTTCAAAAAAAGATATAATTGTTTTAATTTTTTCGTTTAAATTATTGATTATTTTTTCTTTTTCGTCATACATAACATTCATATTCTTACACAAAATTAAAACAATCTGACTAATTTCCCAAAAAATCAATCTACTTTTTTGGATAAATTATTGTATTATTTTTTAAGATATTGGTAGTTAATTGTTAAGCAAAGTTATTTATCTTAATACTTAAACTATTCTGAATCTCTGATTATTGAAATTGAATATAAACAAAAAATTTGTTTATTGTATTGAATATTAATTAATAAAGATTTATTGAAACAATAAATCAAATTTCAACTTAATTTAAATAAATTAGTAAATTATCATTATAATTTTGGAAAGAATAATTTATGATGAAATATTTTTTTAAACAGTTCATTAAATTTTAAAACACACTGCAACATTGCTTATTTAAATTGTTTTCTTTCAATTATTTAACAATATTAATACATTTATTTGCAATTATCTTAAATTTAAATGAATTACCAAAAAAGCAACGAAGTATTATTTAAAAATTATTAATTTAAGGAAATACTACTACTCTAAATCCAAGATTGTAGCTTAAATAAATAATTTCCTTACACTCACGTACAGTTATTTTTGCATCTTCACTTTCAATTGTATCCCAGCTTCCTCCTCTGTTTACAATTCGTTTTCCTTTGGTTGTATTCACTGGATTTATTGTTGTTTCTGATTTATACGAACCGTACCAGTCGAGGCAAAGTTCGCGTACATTTCCTGTCATATCATAAATACCAAGTTGATTTGCTTCTAATTGAGCTACTTCATGTGTACCTCTTTTTTTTAGCATCTTATTTTCTTTATTTTTAGCATTTTTATAAAACCAACCTATTTTTTTAATATTATTATTACCGGAGAAATAAAAATCATTTTCCCAGTTTATTCCACCTTTTGCGGCATACTCCCATTGTGCTTCGCTAGGTAGTTTGTAGCCATAAAAATTGCAAAATTCATTAGCTCCATACCAATTTAAACAAATAACCGGATAATTTTCTTTTCCTGGTACAGGTTTCCATACTTTATTTTCTTTTATTAAACCTCCAATTTCGTTTTCATAAATCATTGTTTTTCCAACATATTCGCCGTTTTTTACAGTATCAGAACCATAAGCTTTTAAAAAATCTGCATACATTTTATTTGTAACTTCAGTCTTGCCTATAAAGTAGTTTGTAAGTGTTACTTTGTGTTGAGGATGCTCGTCTTTTTTACCAACCTCATCTTTACTTCCCATTAAAAATGTTCCGCCTTCAACAAAAATTAAATCGCCTGATTTTATTTTTTTTATTGCATTTATTTTGTTTTTTGAATATAAATCGTCAGGGTTTGATTTTATTATATTGTTATAAATTTCGGAAGCTTTTTCCAAATTATTTTCCATTAACAATTTATTGGCTTCATTTGTTTTTTCGGTTAAGTTTTGTGCAAGATTTATTTTTTCAGATATTTCAGTTTTTAATTTACTGCATTCAGGTAGTTGTAAAAGCAGATTGTAATATGATATTGCTGAATAATATTCGCCAATTTTATGAAGAGAGTCTGTTTTATTTGCATAAAAACCTATTTCCTGAAATGAAGAAGATGAAGTTGGAAACTGTACAATCAATATTTTTTTGAGAGTATCAATTGGTTGATTAATATCAATATCAGTTGTTTGTGAAAATAAATTTGATGTGTATGTGGCAAATATAATTATCAATAAAAATATTTTTTGCATAATCTGAAATTTCATAAAGTACAACAATTTACTTATTAAATGTATTAAAAAATGTGATGTGAAATTAGTTCAAATAATTATAACTTATACATAATTTGTGCCTTATTTTATGTTTTCGGTATTTTAATAAAATTTTTTATATCGTTGTATTTTAAATTTAGATAGTTTTTTAGTGTAAAGTTGCATTTTTTGTTTATTTTGTTCTAAAAAAATAAATCAGGATAATTATTATGGAATTATTGATTTAATTTCATCAAATAGAAAAAATAAGTTAAACTTTTTAAACTTTCAGAAAATGAAAACAAAATTAATAATTGCAGCTATGTTTTTGATGTTCTTCATAGGAAAAACTTCAAATATTTTTTCACAAGGTGAGGTAATATCTAAAGAATTAAGAGATTACATTGATGCAGAAAGTTCATCAATGCCATCAGGTGTAAAAATTGTTCCAGGTGATACATCAAAAGCAGAACCACCAAAAGCAAAAACATATTCAATTGGTGGACAAATAATTGATGATGCCAATTCTGTAATTTACAAGGCTTTCAGCTTAAATCCGGATTGGACTGAAATGACTGTTGTTGCAGATTGGACAGGTAGTATGTACACCTATGGAGGTCAAATTATGAAATGGCATAAAAACAACATTGATAAAAAATTATTGAAAAATCTCGTACTTTTTAATGATGGTGATGACAAACAAAGACAAGGAAAATTTAAAGAAATTGGTAAAACAGGTGGTATATATTATGTTAATCCATCAGATATGGACGAATTCCTGAATACTGTCGAAATTGCAATTGACAATGGCGATGGTGGCGATGCTGAAGAAAATGATATGGAAGCAATTATTTCGGCTATTGATAAATATTCTGATGTTGAAGAAATTGTGTTAATTGCAGATAATACCGCAATTAGAGATATTAGTTTATTAGATAAAGTTACTGTTCCGGTACACGTTATATTATGTAACGGTGGCTGGGTTTATGATTATGTTAAACTTGCATATACAACTGGAGGAAGTATTATAACTTTAACCGATAATTTGGATTTTTCGGATAAAAGTAAAATCGATAAATCAAATATCATTTTAAATGGAGTAAAATATAATATTAAGTGATGTTTTTGATGAAAACATTAGAATACTTCGGAAACTCAAATAAAATAAAAACTCTGTGTACTTTATGTCTCTGTGTTTATATTTTTTCATAATTACGACGTTGTTTAAAATTTATATATAATTCTATACTAATAATATATCTCGCAATGGAAATGACAATTTAGTGTTTTTTTTATAAAAATATTTTGTATTTATTTAGGTTGAAAATAGTATTGAGAAGCAATTTTTTACCACAGTGTAACACAAAGTCTATCACAGTGTAACACAAAATTAATTATTTGATAATCAAAAAACAGTGAAACTCTGTGTAAAACTAAGTGAATCTCATTGGTTAATTATTAAACTAATTTTCAATATTTTAAAACACCTAAATAATTACAATATTTTTTGACAAAATTTTAAACAACGTCTAACATAAATCAAACATTTTTAGTATTTTCAAATTTTCACTTTCTCAAATTATTCCGAACTATTGTTGTTTAGAAAAATTTCAATTATCAAAAAATAACTTCTTTCTATAATTGTAATTAAATAAAAAATTATTATTTTTGTAAACTATAATTAGAAATAATCAATTTAATTTCAAATTTATTTAACATCAGAAAATAAACTATGTCGAAAATACTTGTAATTGATGATGAACGTGCTATAAGAAGTACATTAAAAGAAATACTAGAATACGAAAAACATGAAGTAGATACAGCCGAAGATGGATTTAAAGGTCTGGAAATGTTTGAAGATGGTACTTATGAAATAGTTTTATGCGACATTAAAATGCCAAAAATGGACGGTATCGAAGTTCTGGATAAATTAATTGAACGTGAACCTGATGTTCCCGTTATTATGATTTCCGGACACGGAACTGTTGATACTGCCGTTGAAGCTATAAAAAAAGGAGCTTATGATTTTATCGAAAAACCTCTAGATTTAAATCGTTTACTTGTTACTTTAAGAAATGCCACCGAAAGAAAAGATTTAGTTCGCGAAACAAAAATTCTGAGACGTAAAATTAATAAAGCTTACGAAATGGTAGGAGAATCTACCGAAATTATGCACATCAAAAACATGATTGAACGAGTAGCTCCAACAGATGCAAGAGTTTTAATTACCGGTGATAATGGAACTGGTAAAGAACTTGTAGCAAGATGGTTACACGAAAAAAGCGAAAGGGCATTAAATCCTTTTGTTGAAGTTAATTGTGCTGCAATACCATCTGAATTAATTGAAAGCGAATTATTTGGACACGAAAAGGGAGCTTTTACTTCGGCACATAAACAACGAAAAGGTAAATTTGAACAGGCTCATACCGGCACTATTTTTCTTGACGAAATTGGTGATATGAGTTTATCGGCTCAAGCTAAGGTTTTGAGAGCTTTGCAGGAAAATAAAATATCACGTGTAGGCAGCGATAAGGAAATTAAAGTTAACGTAAGAATTATTGCAGCAACTAATAAAGATTTGCAGGAAGAAATAAAACAAAACCGCTTTCGCGAAGATTTATATCACAGATTAAGTGTAATTATTATAAATGTTCCAAAACTAAATGACAGACTTGACGACATTCAACTTCTGGCTGATTATTTTATGGAACTTATTTGTGAAGATTACAATATGGCTCCTAAAAAAATCACAGGTGATGCAATTGAAGAATTTAAGAAAATAAATTGGACAGGAAATATACGTGAGTTCAGAAATGTTCTCGAAAGATTAATTATTCTTTGCAGCGATGAAATTAAAGGTTCAGATGTGAAACTCTATGCTCAGCCAATTGGCAAACAAAAATAAAAAAAAGGCTGTCTTGTAAAAGGCAGCCTTTTTTTAAAATTATATTTTTTAGAATTTTGGACAAGGAATTGTTGCGTGTTTGTTTTTAGTTTTTACGTTAGCATCAAATTCGTAAATTATCGAAATTTCGTGAGCACCTCCGGTATTTCCAATCAAATTTGAAATTGTTAAATCGTAGCTATATCCAATATGTAAATCGAATATTTTATAACCTACAAGAAAAACTACTGCATCAAAGTTGTCAAACCGTTTTGTCGAAGCCAAAACACTTTTTGATGTAATTGGTAAACCTCTAATCCAAGCACCTAAAGTAAAAGGGTCGTGTACCCAGTAAGCACCAAAATCAAGCTGGTCGTAAGGTTTAAAATACCTGTAATGAGCAGTAAAAGTTACACTTTCCTGGTCTTTGTCATATTGACTTCTTTTTTGAGCCTGACCGACATTTATTTTATACCCAACAAAAACAGAAGTTTTCATCGGAAGTCTTGTACCTTCTTCGTAATAAAGAGATTGATTAGGTTTGAATAAATGGTCAACGCTAATGCCTCCCCAAAAAAAGTCTGAATTATAAACAATTATTGATGTTGCTGCATCAAGATATGATTTGCTTGGTGCCGTAGGAGTTTCAATAGAAACAGGGCTTGTACCGTCTGAAGTAATTTGGTCGCCGAAAATTAACTTAGGAAAATTTAAACTTAACTGAGACATTTTGAATGATATCCCCGGTTTAAAATACCAGCCTCCATTTGAGTTTGTAATTTTACCTTCCCACGAGTAAGAAACACCAACTTCTGTTAAAGCTAAATTTCCGCTACCTGCCTGGTCTCTCATAATAGAAATACCCATACCACTTTTTATTTTCGAGAAATATTGGTCATAAGAAGTTGCAAATGTAGTATATGTACCTTTAATAGAAGGCCATTGATCTCTAAAATTAACTATAAATCTACCTTTTTCGGTAGCACCTGTAAATGATGGAGCTAATGTTAAAGGGGCAGAGTAAAATTGTGAAAATTGAATACTCTGCGAATAGTTTAATTTTGCGAAAAAAACTATAATCAAAATCAAAATATATGCTTTTCTTTTCAATTTGTTTGATTTTTGAATTATTATTTTATTAACGGATTAATAAGTTTTATATTATAACAAATGTTAAGTAAATTAAACTAACAACTATAATAAAAAAAATACTTTGCAAATTATGATAAACTTAAAACATCATTCGATTATAAAAAATCATTAATTTGCAAAAGTTCATAATTTCAATTTAAACACAAAACAAGTACCAAAAATATAAATAAAAAAAAAATGATGCTCAAGCTAAAAAAAATCTAAAAATAAATTTATTTGAAATTTATATTAGCGTTAATTGTAATTTTACACAAAAAATTAATGTAAAAAACTCCTATAATATTCTGATAATATTTAACTTAGCAGATATAATCAATATAACTTTTCTTAACTTTTAATTATGTTTAATTATTAAAACCTAAATTTCAGATTTACCGATAAATGTAAAAAAATTCTTATTAATAAATAAATTTTTTTTAATTTATTATTTTGTAAAAATATTATAAATCTAATATAACTAAATTAATTACAATAATTTAAGAATAATATTTTAAAAAATGTTGTTTAAATTAATAACATTATTTTGTTTTTTAAGCAATAATTTACAAAATAATATCCCAATGTTTTATCATTCATTAATAGGTGTATATATTTCATGTAAAATACTTGAAATGTATTGTAAATGATACACTTGTCAATTGTTTTCACTTGACAGCTTTTTCATAACATTAAACTAGATAAGAACATTTTAAAATTTTCATTAAAAAATTACTTTATAATCGTAACAAAACTATAAATTAAAACTTACAAAACGGAAAAAAAGTACAAAAAATAAATGTTTTTTTTTCAAATAGTTATTTCTACTAAAATTAAAAGGGACAAATTTTTTATTTAATAATTCTAAACAATTGTATAATAAACAAGTAAAAATACTATGCGATCACTTTTTTTTCAAAAGAGAATATACATCAAAAATTAAAAAATGTAATCGTAATATTTACAGAACTTTCGTATTAATTTTTTTTCAAACATTCGTGAAAATAATTCAAATTTGTTAATTTTTTCGGTAAAGTTTCATATCTAACACAAAAACAAGTAATTATTGCATTTTATAGACTTTTTTCACTTTTTCGAGTTTATTATCATTCTTATTATCTGTAACATTCTGCTTGGGTCTAAATTTTTTGTTGCTCTGTGAACAATTACAAGATTTTTACTCGGTATTATCAAAATAATCTGCGACCAATTTCCCTGTGCTGAAAATGCGTCTATTGAAACTCCCGAAAAATCAACTAAATATCCACTATTGTTTACCCACCACATAAAACCGTAACTTCCACCACCGTAATCTTCCGAAACAGAAATTTGATTTGAAGTAATTGAGTCAATCCAATTTTCAGAAATTATTTGTTTTCCGTTCCAATTGCCTTTATTCAAAACCAACAATCCAATTCGTGACATATCTCTGGCTGTCATATCGAAATGATATGCTGGGTGAATAGAAACTTCGCTGTAATCGTATCTTCCGTCGGTTTGCCAATCAAAATCTTGCATTCCAATTCTACTTGCAATACTATCATTAAAAACCTGAAATATATTTTGTTCTGTTTGTTGTTCAAAAATAGTTCCTAACGCGTTAAAATCCCAATTGTTGTAATAAAATATTTCGCCGGGTTTTGTGCTGTTTCTATCCGGTAAATTTTCATTATCAGTTGCGGCAGCTTTGTGATATACTCCTGATGATGAAGTTAATAAACTTCTAATTGTTGCTTGTTTTTCTAAGTCATTCAATTGTGGATTTTTGTCGTCAATGTTATAATCATGTAATGTTGAATTTAATGAAATTTGATTACCAACAAAATATCCATAAATTAAACTTAAAAAACTTTTTCTTATCGAAGCTACATAAAATTTCTTATCATTTTCGCCCCAAGAGTAAATTAATTTTCCGTTTTCAATAATCATAACACATTCAGAACCTGAATTTTTAGAAAATTCTTCTGCAGATTTTAACTTTTCTAATGACCACAAATAATCTTCTACATCTGAAACTTGTATCCAATTATCATTCGGGAAATCAGGAATTTCACTACTTTTTGTAAATTCATAATCTTTTGTACAACTATTGTTTAATAAAATTGCAAAACAAACAAATAGCATTAATATTAATCTGATTTTCATTGCTTTGAAATTTTATATTGAATTTGAAGCTTCAAACTAACTGCATTTATTTGTAACCAACTTGTCCAACTGTCAATTTTGGTAGTAAAAATAAAATTAGATGTTTCATATATTGGAATTTGAAAACCAAGATTTAAACCGTAAAATGTAGATTTTTTTAATGTAGAAAATTTGGACATTGAAAAAATTCTATTTAATATTTCGTCTTTTGTACCAAAAATATTTGTGATTTTTAGAAACATAAATGAAGAATTTATTTGCAAGTTTTTAATATTTTTAATTGGTGTATATGTTAATCCAGAATAAAATGCAGTTGATTTTGCATAATCAAAATAAAATTCATAGTTTTTCTGTCCATTTCCAAATTCCAGACCAAGTTGAATTCCAAAATGATTTGAAAATTTATAATTTGCAGAATAATTATGTGAAAAACCAGTTATTTTTCCTGTTGGATAATAAAAAGCACCTGTTCCAATTCCAATAGTTTTATTTGACAAACTATCTTGTGAAAAAGTTTGTAAACTAATCAATAAACATATTATCAATCCAATAATTTTCATAATCAAATTTTTGTAATCAAATTTTTGTTAGTTGCTTTCATAATTTATTGAATTTGATTTAAATATATTCACATTATCTAATTTTCAAACTATCACATTACTTACCATTTCCTGCTTTGCAAAACAGTTTTTGTCGATAATACAAAAATAGTGATAACACTTACAAAATAAATAATATCACGAGTATCAATTACTCCTCGGCTCATTGATTTATAATGCCGGTTAATTCCAATGTAATCAATAATATTACCAAAATTTCCCCAAACTTGTAAAGTACTTACAGATTCAAATCCGATGTAAAAGAAAAATGAAATTATCATTGCAAAAATAAATGCTACAATTTGATTTTGAGTTAGTGACGAGGCAAAAATTCCTATAGCAACATAAATTGCCGATAAGAAAAATAATCCAATGTACGAGCCCCAAGTTCCGCCTGTATCTATATTTCCTACCGGATTTCCCAGATAATAAACAGTTGCAAAATAAATTAACGATGGTATAAGTGCAAATAGAACTAATATTAATCCGGCTAAGTATTTTGCCATCACAATTTCCAAATCGGTAATAGGTTTTGTAAAAAGTGTTTCGATTGTTCCGGTACGTTTTTCTTCTGAAAATAAACGCATTGTAACAGCCGGAACTAAAAACAAAAACACCCATGGAGCAATAATAAATAATGTGTCGATTGTCGAATATCCACTTTCGAGGATATTTAGTTCGCCCGGAAAAATCCACATAAAAAGGCTGTTAGCCAAAAGAAAAACTATAATAACTATGTAGCCGATAATAGAACTGAAAAAATTTGAAATCTCTTTTTTTAGTAAAGTGTACATTTGTCGAAAAAAAATTAAGTTCGTTTGCAACTATAAATTTTGAGTGTTGTCTTTTCAAAGAAACCGGACAACCAAAAACAAAATTGTTCTTTTTTCCGGTATTTTCAAAATCAATTTTTCAAAATTAATAATTTAACGCTAAAAATTAACTTATTGTATTACATAAATTAAAAAATCATGAAAAAAGTAAATGTTTTGATGTTGGTATTTTTTACCTCAGTTTTGTTGTCTAGTTGTTACGACCCTTATTATCATTATGATAATGTAGAAGCATGTTTTTCAACAACTAAAACCACCTACTTTGTTGGCGAGGAAATCACGTTTTATAACTGTTCGGATAATGCCGAATCTTATTTCTGGGATTTTGGTGATGACGAAACATCAACTTTAATAAATCCGCTGCATTCTTATGCTGAGGTTGGCGATTATGAAATTAAACTAAATACTTATGGTAGAGATGGTAAAGATGAAAATTATTTGGTTATTTCAATAGTTTCAGACGAAACCCCTACAAATTTAAACATACTTGTAAAGTATTTTGGAACTGATGATGAAGTAAGCGACTGTCCAATTGATTTATATGATACCGAACTAGATTGGTCAAATTTTCAGAATTCTATTTTAAGTGCAAGTACCGGTGCTGACGGAATAGTCGAATTTTCTGATTTAGAAGTAAAACAATACTGGATTGATGCTTTTAAATCAGTAAGTGATACCAGTTATTACAGTAACGAAAATCTTGGAGTTTCAACTGATGTGCTCGAAGAAGGTGTAACAAACTATTATGATGTTTTTGTAGAATATCTTCTCACAGCCAGTACAAAAAAAGTTTATGTAATCAGAAAAGTTGAAAAAATTACTGCAGAAGAACGATTACATAATATTGAAAATTAATTAATTTTTCTCAGATAAAGTGTTTTTCTCAATATATGTTTAGTGTTTACAGTCGGTTTTTTACCGACTGTTTTTTTATATGCCTGTTTTAGTTATTTACTGCCTGTTTCAGGTGTTTTTTCACCTGAAAATTAGACTAAAACATCAGCAGTCAGGTAGAAAAAAACATCTGTCTGAGGCAGGGGAATAAAAAAATCCTGTAATCCTATAATCTTTTTAATCATGATTGAGACTATATACTCAACAATTTTTTAATATTCCCAATATCGGCTTGATTTTTACGAACTATACCTGCGGCTTTAACATTAGTAATATCTTTAAAAAAAATTGCGTAATTTACAGATATTTCATATATTTGTAATAACAATAATTCTATGATTATGCAAATTCAAATGACCACTCAGATTGCTGATATTATGCAACAAACTGAAAATATGACATTATCTGAAAAACAAAATCTTTTCAGGGTAATGCTCGAAAAATTTGGAGAGGAAAAGTATTTTGATTACAAGACTGTTGATATTCCAAATGGGCTGGTGTATATTTTACCTTTTATTGACAATGTTAATGGCTTACAAACAGAAGAAAACAATACTAAACGGCAATTTGGAATTTTAAAAGGAGGAATAAAATATATGGCTCCGGATTTTAACGAAGCTCTCGAAGATTTTAACGATTGAATGTAAGAAATGAAAAATTACTTAATAGATACTCATGTATTTTTATGGTACATGGATGGTTCTGACCAACTTTCACAATTTGCAAAAACAGAAATAGATAATGCTGATAAAATTTTTTTAAGTATTATTAGTTTTTGGGAAATTGCTATCAAACAAAATGTTGGCAAATTGGAGCTAATATATTCATTAGAAGAATATTCTAAAAAATGGAAGATTAACAAAGGATTAAATCTAAATTTAATCGAAAAACACATTTTTATATATAAAACTTTACCACTTTACCACCGAGACCCTTTTGACCGTATGCTAATTGCACAAGCAATAACAGAAAATATTCCGATTATAAGTGTTGATACAAAATTTGACCTATACGCTGATATACAAAGAGTTTGGTAGCTTTTAAACCTTGTATGTGTGATGTTTAAAATTAACAAAAAATTGTAATCTTATTTAGTCCCTGTTTTAATGAACATTCGTAGAATGTTTAACTATTGTAAAAATATATATCGCCGTTTACATGAAACAATCCTGTAATCCTAAAATATTTATAATCATGGTTAAGACAAAAAATCTGTAATCCTATAATCTTTTTATTCATGGTTGAGACAATTTACCAGATTATTTTACATTCAGTTCCTTCGAACCAGCTTTCGATTTTGGCTTTTTCTTGTTATCTATAACTTCCTGAAAATTAGAAACTTTCGGGAAGTTGCAGTCTGACAAAACATTTTATTCATTTAAAAGTTCTCTTATTTTATCTACATCTTCCATACTTTCAAGAGGTATTACACCGGCTTCTTCCATTGTTTTTAGTTGACGTAAACTTGCTTCTTTTCCAGTTTCGGTTTCCGACATTTTTAAATTTTTATACTTTAAATATATTTTTTTAGCTTCTTCGTATTTACCTTGAAATAAATATGCACGAGCTAAACTAAGGTTGGCATATTTAACAGATTCTGCATACCTGTAGTTTTCTAATGCTTTTTTTGCTGCATATTCTGCTTTTGTAAACTCTTGAATATAAAGATAACAAAATGCAATATTAGAATAAGCAACAGCCGCATCTTTTGAAATACTATCTATTTGCAATGCTTTTTCGTAATGAAACACAGCATTTGTCCATTCTTTATTATCTAAATATTTTAACCCCAAATTATTCCAACCATAAAAAAAATCCGGTTTTATTTCTATTGATTTTTGATAATAAAAAATTGCACTATCAGTGTATCCTGCTTTAGAAAATTTTACTCCTTCGTAGTTAAATGATTGTGCAAATAGTTCTTCATATTCTGAGGGAATTGTGATACTATTCTTTTCATATTCTCCATAAATATTAATTAACTCTTTATAATTTCTTTTATTAAAAATGAGATTAAAATCGAAATCATGTTCGATATAACAATTGGGTAATTGCTTTTGAATATATATAATATCAGAAAATTGCAAATTATTATATTTTAAAAATAAACTATCTAAATTATAGAGTAATCCAATTTCTTTGGGTAAGTCGGTTAATTTATTATTTTCTAAATCCAGCCATGTTAAATTAGTAAGATTTCCAATTTCTACGGGTAAAGATGTAAATTTATCTAAATTTATTTGTAATTTATTTTCGTCAAATATTGAATGATAATTAGTTGAAATACAAATTTCCTTTTTATAATCTTTAAATACCTCAAAAACACTCACGATATTTAAACTATCATTAGCACCTAAATACAATTCTGTTAAATTTGTAAGATTTCGGATTTCTTCAGGTAATTCTGTTAATTTATTACCGCTTAAGCCCATAGTTGTTAAATTTGTAAGATTTCCGATTTCTGCGGGTAATTCGGTTAATTTATTACCGCTTAAGCCCATAGTTGTTAAATTTGTAAGATTTCCGATTTCTGCGGGTAATTTGGTTAAATCATTATTCCTTAAATCCAATTCTGTCAAACTTGAAAGATTTCCGATTTCGACAGGTAATTCGGTTAGTTCCGGCAAACGAATTAATAATTTATTTTTATCATTATTACTTACATTCCAAAAAGTAGAAATTATAATTTCTCTGTTATAATTTTCAAACGCATTAAAAACACTTGCAATATCTAAACTATTATTACCTCCCAAATTCAAACTTGTTAAATTAGTAAGTTTTCCTGTTTCAACGGGTAGCGAGGTTAATTTATTAACACTTAAATCTAAAGAAGTTAAATTTATAAGGTTTCCTACATTCATGGGTAATGTGGGTATTTGATTACCATTGAGATCCAACACTTTTAAATTAGTGAGTTTTCCGATTTCTGCAGGTAGTGTGGTTAATTGATTTCCTAAATCTAACTCAGTTATATTAGTTAGTTTCTCTATTTCAATTGGAAGTATGGTTAAATTATTTGGTAAAACAATAGTTAATTTATCTTTATCGTAATTTTCAGTATCATAACTCAAAATTAGTATTTCTTTGTTAAAATTTTCAAAAGCATTGAAAACACTTGCAATATCTAAACTATCATTACCACTTAAATCCAAATATGTTAAATTACTAAGTTTTCCTATTTCTTCTGGAAGTGAGGTTAATTGATTATTACCTAATCTCAATTTATTTAAATTATTCATTTTCCCAAAATCGGGTAAAATTGTTAATTTATTTTTACGTAAATCCAGCTCTGTTAAATTAATTAGGTTTCCAATTTCTATTGGTAGTAAGGTTAACTGATTATTGTATAAACCTAAACTTGTTAAATTTGTAAGATTTCCGATTTCTTTTGGTAATTCGGTTAATTGGTTATTCCATAATGCCAATTCTGTTAAATTTGTAAGATTTCCGATTTCTTTTGGTAATTCGGCTAATTGATTATTCGATAATACCAAGTCTGTTAAATTTGTAAAATTTCCGATTTCTTTTGGTAATTCTGTTAATTGATTATCCCATAATTCCAAACTTTTTAAACTTGTAAGATTTCCTATTTCTGCGGGTAAATCGGTTAATTGATTACCGCTTAAATACAAACTTGTTAAATTCGTAAGAATTCCTATTTCGGAGTGTAAATTTGTTAATTCATTTCCTTCTAAATCTAAACTTTCAACATTTCTAAAATTAGTTATATTTGCTGGAATTTTATCAATACTTTTAAATTTTAAATCTAAAGTATATACATCTTCAACTTGTTTGGAACTGAAAAGATTTTCGAGCATTTTTTCCGAAATTTCATCAATATTGCTTAAATCAATATCATTGAAATCCATATACTTCCATGAAAATGAATAATTATATTCAACTGTATTAGTAATTACTAACGTTAAATCATTTCTATTTAGATAATAAGAATAATTAAAATAGGCACCTTGCATTGTAGGATTTTCGACTGAAATATTATTATTTATATTAAACCCGATGGATATTATATCTTCTACATTGCAAAGAGATGAGTTAACACCTAAAAATTTAAGATTTTTTAATTTTGAAAATGATTTTGGAATTTTCAGGTATTCGTTACCTAAAATATTTAAGACTTTTAGTTCTGTGAGGTTTCCAAATTCTTCAGGTATAACAAAATCACCATACCAGCAACCTGCTATTTCTAAAATCTCTAGTTTTTTTAAATTCCCAATTTCATTTAAATGCTCAATTTCAGTCTCTTTGAATGAAGCTTTGAGAGATAATTTTTTCAGATTTTGAAGATTTGCAATTTCTTTAGGTATTTGGTAAAAACTATAAGTTTCAATAGAAAAATCCTCTAAGTTAGATAAACTAAATAGTTCTGAAGGCAAAGAATCAATTTCATCAGTAATAATATGAAATTTTCTTAAATTTTTAAATTTTTTGATTTCATCTGTTAAACCATTTTCTTCTAAATAATTATAATCAATAACTAGTTCCAAAAGATTATCAATTTTGTAAATATCTTGAAATGACTGATTTTTTGATGGTCTGAATTCCAGATAATGTAATTGTTTAAGAATATTTTCCGGAATATCTTCAATGCCCTTATTTCTAAGTTCAATGCCACGAATTTTCGACCAATATTTTTCAGGAATACTATCAAAATTGGGGTCAGTAAGTAAAATTTCTGTAAGTTTTGTACAATATTCAAGTTCATTCCAATCTTCCGGTCTTAATTCATTTCCAATAAAATTCAATTTTATCAAATTATCACAATAACTTATATATTTTGGCAATTGAGGTAAACCAGAATAATAAAAATCGAGATATTTGATTTGGGACCATTGGTTGTGATTTTCAAAAATATATCCATTTTTTATACCAATAACCCCTTGCCAACCTGAGTAATACTCTAAAACAGCATTATTAAAAAGTTCAGCTTCTACTTTGGTTTGCATAAGTTCGGCTTTTGCAAGTGCTGTTTCAGCTTTTATAAGTGCATTATTTGCAACTATTACCAAACTATCACTAATTTCCTTCTGCTTCTTAATTGCCACAATAGCTTCTTCCATTCCAGCTTCACTTTTGGCAACTATGCTTGGTATGGTTTTACCGTAAACTTTTGCTGCTTTGTAGAATTCGTAAGCATCAAAGTATTTTTCCTGCGAGAATTTTAACTCTGCCGAATCTAAATAATCTTTGTACTTTTGGGCAAAGGTGTTTATGCTTATTAGTATTAATATTGTGAGGGTTAGGATTATTTGTTTCATTGTTTTTAGTTTTTTACCAAGTTATTTGACATTCTACAAAAAAGTTATTTTCGAACCAAGCTTCTATTTTTGCTTTTTCTTCATTAGAAAAATTATTTCCTCTTAAATTTAAATAATTTAATTTTTCACAGTTTTTTATTTCTGCAGGTAAAGATGTTAATTGATTATTTACTAAACTTAAAGTTCTCAAATTTTTAAGTTTTCCTATCTCTTCTGGTATTTTAATTAATTGAGGTAAATAAATAATTAAAATCCCTACGGAAGGAAAATAATATTTGGTGTCATTTGAAATACAAATTTCATTTGTAAAATCTTTAAAAGCATTAATAACACTTACAAGATTTATAGTATCATTATTAAATAAATCCAACATTTCCAATTTTCTAAGTTTGCCAAATTCTTTTGGTAAACTTGTAATTTTGTTATTACTTAAATTCAAGAATTTTAAATTGTTAAGATTACCTAATTCTATAGGAAGTTCTGTTAATTGATTATTTCCTAATCCTAAAGAACTTAAACTATTAAGATTCCCTATTTCTTTTGGCAGTTCAGTTAATTGATTTTCATTTAAATTCAATCTTGTTAAACTTGTAAGATTTCCAATTTCTTTTGGTAATTCTGTTAATTTATTACCATATAAATTCAGACTAGTTAAATATGTAAGATTTTCTATTTCAGATGTTAAAGTATCTATTCCACAACTCGACAAATCTAAATAAGTTAGTTGTTTTTGTTGTAAAATATTTTCGGATATTTTTGTTAAATAATAATTATTTATAATTTCAATACCTGTAACTAAATTCCAATATTCATATGAAATACTATCCAAATCATAAACAGAAACATAAATTCCAACATCAGAACTTAGTTTGCTTAAAGTTTCAGTACTTGTATTCCAATCAATATTATCATTACCAAGTAAATTTATATGTTTTAAATTTGGACATTTAGTAACTTCTTTTGGTATGCGTAATAGTGCATTATCGGATAAATCTAAACTATCTATTTTTTCTAAAATTTCTGTTCTTTCATCAAAATAATTTTCAAAACCTTTCCATTCCGGAAAACGTTCTTTTACAGCTTTGTCAAACATTGCTGTTTCTACTTTAGTTTGCATTTCTTCAGCTTTTTTTAAAGCAGCATCCGCAATTTCCTTCTGTCTCTTAATTGCAACAATAGACTTATCAATACCTTCTTCACTTTGTTTTACTACAGCCGGTATATTTTTTCCATAAACTTTTGCAGCTTTGTAGAATTCGTAAGCATCAAAGTATTTTTCCTGCGAGAATTTTAACTCTGCCGAATCTAAATAATCTTTGTACTTTTGGGCAAAGGTGTTTATGCTTATTAGCATTAATATTGTGATACTTAGGGGTGTTAATGTTTTTTTCATTATTTTTTAAATTTCTTTAAAATGTTTTTAATTCTTCGTATTTTTGGTTTATTTCAGGAGTAACAAATCCAAGTTCTTGCATTTTTTTAAAATCATAAATCAAATAATTTTTTAAATATTTACCATCTTCTAATGTTACAGATTTTATTTTAATATAAATTTCTTTTGCTTCTTCAAATTTGTTTTGATACAAATATGACATAATTAAACTAATGTATGGTAATTGAAAATCGGGATTTATTGAAAGAGCTTTTTTTGCAATACTTTCAGATTCTACAAAATTTTGTAAAAATATATAACAATCTGCTATTTTTGAATATGTTATTGCAGCATCGATTGAAATAGAATCAATTTCTAAAACTTTTTGACAATAAATTAATGCTGTATCAAAATTATTTTTTTCAAAATAACAATCAGAAATATCTAGCATAACATTATATAAATCGGGATTTAGTTCTACTGTTTTTTTAAAATAAAATATTGCACTGTCTAAATCAGGATTTCGTCGTGTGTATGAGTAAATATAATGCTTCATCTTAAATGTTTCATATTCTTCGTTTTCATACTTATAAGTTCCTACTTTATAAAAAGAATTTGCAAAAACTTCTAATTCATTTTTTGAATATTCTATATTTTCGAAAATGTTATTTTTATAAATTTCCACAATTTTATAAAAATTCGAATTATGATTATAATAATCTAAATCTGAAACAAATAAAAACTTGCAATTTTCAGTTAATTTTTGTTGTAATTTTTTTATTTCTTTAATATCAGAAATAGAACCTGTTAAATCTAAAAGTTGTAATTTTTTTAAATCCCCGATTTCCTTAGGAAAAGTAACATCTTTTGGAATTATAATATACAAATTATTTGTGTCATTTTTTGCTATTGTTTTTTCATAATCATTATATGTGTTTGTTATAAATATATTTTTTTTATTATATTTTAAGTGATTAAAAATATTTTGTAAATCAACATTTATATTCTCTGAAACATTTATTATTCTTAGATTTGAAAGATTGTTTATATCTTTTGTTACTTTAACATTATTTGGAATAATTATTAATAATGTATTTTCTTTATAATAAAATGAATGACAAGAAATACAAATTTCTTTTTTATAATTCTTAAAAGCTTCGAAAACAGATTTAAAATTTAGAGAATCGTTACCTGACAAATCCAAAACTTTAAGGTTTTCTAAATTTCCAATTTCCAGAGGTAATTCTTTGATTTGATTATTAGCCAAATTCAATGTTTCCAGATTTTTAAATTCCGAAAAATATACAGGAATTTCTGAAAGTTGGTTATAAGATAAATTTAGAGTTTTTAATTTAATTAAATCTTTAAATTCTTCAGGAAGGATATTTATGATATTAGCACTTAGATTTAAATTTGTTAAATTAGTAAGTTTGCCTATTTCGGATGGAATCGTTTCTAAATTTGATTCGCATAAATTTAAATCTATCAAATTTGTAAGATTTCCAATTTCAGAAGGAATGTATCCAAAATAATTATACGATAAATCTAAATCTTTTAAATTATTAAGAAAAAAAACTTCTTCGGGAAAAGAATTTAAATTACAGTAAGAAATACAAAGTTTTTCCAATTCAATAAGATTTTTAAGTTCGATATAATTATTATAAAGATCTGTATTTTTTATTATTAATGAATCCAGACTATTTAAATTCCAAATATTATTATTTATTTCGTTAGAATAATTTATTTCTAAATAATTTAAATTATTTAAAACATTAATATTCCTAGGAAACGAACATTCAAATAATTTGATTGATTTAATATTTTCAAGATTTTTTGGAAATCTTTTAGTGTTTACTCCTAATAAAGACATACTTTTAAGATTATCCAATTTTTTTAAAAAATATGCCTTCTCATGCTTATTGTAACAAATAAAATTTAAATATTCAACATTTCTGAAATTTTTAAATCCTTTAACTTTTTTAAAGTCAGAAGAATTGATTGTAAGAGTTTTGAGTTTAGGAAGATAATTAAATATTTTAGCTAATTTCTTATTATAATTCTGAATTGTTAATATTTCTAATTCTTTAGCATTTGTAAATTTTTTAACAGGGCAATCGGATTTAACTTTTTTATAAAATTTTGAGATTTCAAAATTTTTTATAATTTTGCGAATAATAAAATAATTTTTTTATGAGATTTTGTGTCTTATAAAAAAAAATGACACAAATAAA
>Ga0316608_1000444_pt1 | contig 19858 bp, 20 predicted proteins | sample MIS2016152B_MG_FD_207673 | JGI IMG/M metagenome (GOLD analysis project Ga0316608, IMG submission 207673) | Microbial mat bacterial communities from Middle Island sinkhole, Lake Huron, Michigan, United States - MIS.2016.152B | ecosystem: Environmental > Aquatic > Freshwater > Lake > Sediment...
TATTGGGTTAGATTTTTTTGCAAAAGTAGTCGCCATGTGCTGTTTTTTCCAGGTTGTAAACCTTCAAGCATCTGAAATCCAACAGGCGAAAGCGGATTGCCAATGAAAATATTATCATATATAGAAAATTCGCCACTTGCGGTAAATTTTGCATTGCTCGAATAATTAAATGAAATTCCAAATTGTTGTTGTTTCAAAGTTTCAAAATCATTAATTAAATTTTCTTTGCTTTTTAATTCATAAAATAACGATAAACTTTTATTATTAGAAAATAAATACGTGATTTTGGGTTCAACCGAATAGCCTTTTAACTCAAAATTTCTTGATGTATAATTGTTAGAAGCGCTTTCTGAATTTGAAATTGAGGTGTCTAAATTAAACAACCAACTTTTTTTTACTAAATGTGTGTATTGTAATTGATTAGAACGAGTTGTGTTTTCTTGAGAACCGATAGAAAGTAAATTTTTGATTTGACTTTGTAAATAATTATAGGTTACAGAATGTCTTTGTTTTCCTCTATTATAGAACAAACTATTTCTAATATTGGAGTTCAATCCTAATAAATTTTCGTTGCTTTTTGAAAATGGATTGAGATTGAAATTATCGGAATTTCGCTGAATTTTTCTATCTAATGAAAAAGAAATTTGGTTGTAGAAATAGGATAAAAGTTTTTTGAATCCTGTTTGATTTATCCATTTTGAAGGATTTAAAGTAATAGATTGCGAAAATTTATTTTGATGTGTTTTTTTAAAGATTTGATTTGGAAGAAATACACGAACATATTTAGCCTGATCTGGAAAAGCTGCAATTTCAAATTCTTGCAATTCTTGAATTTGGTTGTTGTTATAATCATTCCACATATAAACTCCTTGTCCAGCATTGACTTCTAAATAGGTAAATTCTTGTTGAGCAAGGGTTCCAGATGCATTTTCGTAGGCAACTGTTGTTTGCATTAATTGATTGAAAAAATTATCGTTATAAAGCAATCTAGAATTTAGCGAAGGTTCATTTTCTTTAGCATTTTCGAAATATGACAATATTCTATAATTTACAAAAAGAGATAAATTGGTTTTCTGATTTTGTATTAATTTTGACTTTATGTAATAGGAATTAGAAGAATTCACTCGCTGCAAAATTCCAGATTGTAAACTATCATTTTTACGGTGCAAATAACCAATTTCTGCAAAGACTTTGGTGCTATCGCCACGACCTATAAAAGCACTATATTCTGAAAATCGTTGACTTAACGTGCTGTATTGATTGGTTGCAACTAATTTTTCCTTATTGTCTTCAAGATTTAATTTTCCGCCAATCCAATTATTTTTGATATGATATTTAACTGAGGTTTGATTGCGAAAAAAGTCTGTATTGGAAAGATTTCCAGAGCTTTTTAGTAAACTAGAATTTTGTTGAAATACAATTTTTTTGGTTTTATAAATTCCTTGAATTATATGTCGTGTTCCTGAAAAATTATTGTTGAAATCTAATTTCTCTAATTGATATTTTAGTAATCCATTTGAGGCAAAATCAAAATTAAGTCCAGAAATAAACAAACTTTGATTGCCAAAAAATGTGGATAAATTCCAATCGCGATTGAATTCAATGTTGAATAAACGCTCAACGGTTTTGAAATTTTGTTGCACCAATTGATAATTTGCAAAAATATCTATGTTCAATTTTCCAGTATATATTCGCTGTTTACCGTTTATTTTGGCAGCAATTCCTTTATTATTATTGTCATCCATTTTGGAATATAAATTCAAATCATTGTTGCTAACTCCCACTTCAAAATCGAAAATTGTTTTCTCTGATGGGTTATAGCTTCCTAAAACGGTAGCAATTTGGATTTTTGTTGGGGCAATCAAGCGTGTAATGGGTTCATAGTTTCCTTGAGGAACTCCAGCAATTGGGGCAACGTATTCATAGATTTTTCCAATGGCATTGTTGCTCAATAGTTTATAATTTCCCTGTAAATTTCCAACCAATAAAAATTTTACATTATATAACGTTGCTGTAGCATCAATTGATTGTTGAAAAATTTCTATACTATTTAGAGTAACTTTTTTATATAAAATTTTATTATCCGAATATGAATCTTCATAAGCAGAAGGCGAAGTCATAAGTGTAGTATCATCACCCGCATTTTTAAGAATTTCAACCTGTTCAGAAGATAAATTTTGTTGCAAAGGTTGATTTTTAATGTCATTTTCAGAATACAAAAATCCACCAATCGACCATTTTTCGGCTTGATGAGCTGCTCCTCCATAGGTTACAAATCGGGTAAAAATTCTATCAGAATATTGATATTCAATAACAATTCGCATTTCTGAGGTCATTGGAAATAAAGAAGTAAAGATAATTTCTCCAGCATTATAGTCGATGATATAATCATTACTTTCGCCTCTTTTTAGCAAAATTCCGTTAACAAAAACACGCTCAGAACCCGAAATTACCAAAACATACAATTCGCCATTATTTCCTTTTAATTTATAGGGCCCTTGATTTCCTTCTTGCCCAGTAAAACTACTCTTGGCATATTGACCACGAACTACGGCACCCGATGCAAAAACTTCGGTTTTGTTTTCGGGAGTTCCAAAAATAAATTTTGTTGATAATCCTTGTACTTTTTTGTTGAAATTTAAAAATTTTGACTGACGATTTTCTATAAATAAATCGCCTGCTCGAATATTCCATTTATCCGAAAATAATTCAATAAAAATTTGATCAAATTCGTCTAAAGTTTGTGAATAGCCTCCATCTTGTAGTGGAATATTGCTGTCTTGAATGGAAGCACGAAGTGAAATTTTGTTAGAAATTTTACCCGTAATTTGCAAATCGAGATTCGAATTTACAGTTGAATTTTGGTTGTTTCCAACTGTAATTCCACGAGTGATACTTCCCGATGTATTCAATCCATCAAAGGGCTTGAAGGTTTTTATAGGGTCTCTTTTAATGGTATATAAATTTCCAGCTTCGTTGGGCACAATTCTATTTTTATCATAAACAGAATAGGTTTTAGTTAAAAAATCGGGGAATTTTAGATACCGAATGATGATAGAATCATTTGAAACAAAGTTGTTTATAAAAATTAATTTTGCTTTTTGAAAATCAATTTTAAAATTAGACGAATCAATTTCGATGTTTTGCTTGTCAAAAACTTTAAAAAAAGATTGGTTTATGCTTACACTATCAATAGAAATAGTATCTTTAGAAAATAGAATTTTTTTGTTTTTATAGGGCGTTTCTATTTGTTGAGCAAAAATGCTCGAAAAACAAAACAATGTAATCCAAAAAAAACTAATTTTAAACATAAATTAAATAACTCATAAATGTCAAAAGTAGTATATATTATTGGAAAAATTTAATCCTTTTGATTTGTTTATTGACATAGAATGACTAATGTGTACTAACCCAAAAGTTGTTATATTTGTATTACAAACCAACAAACTATGATTACAAAAATTTTAATAATAGGAGCTTGTGGACAAATTGGAACCGAGTTAACTCTCAAATTGAGAAGCATTTATGGAAACAACAACGTCATTGCTTCTGATATTAGAAAATTAAATAATGACGTTGTAAACAACGGAATTTTTGAAGTAGTCAATGCTTTAGATTACAACCAAATTCAACATTTGATTGAGCACTATCAAATTACAGATGTATATTTAATGGCCGCATTACTTTCGGCTACAGCTGAAAAAAATCCTGCTTTTGCCTGGGATTTGAATATGAATTCATTGTTTCATGTTTTAAATTTGGCGAAAGCTGGAAAAATCAAAAAAATATTTTGGCCTTCAAGTATTGCAGTTTTTGGCCCCACAACACCAAGAGAAAACACACCTCAATATACCATAATGGAGCCTTCAACGGTTTATGGGATTTCTAAACAAACTGGAGAAAGATGGTGCGAATATTACAATCATCAATATGGAGTAGATGTAAGAAGTATTCGTTATCCTGGATTGATAAGTTGGACCACCGAACCTGGTGGCGGAACAACCGATTATGCTGTTGATATTTTTCATAAAGCTTTAGAAAATGGTAGTTTTGAGTGTTTCCTTTCTGAAAACACAAAATTGCCAATGATGTATATGGACGACGCTATTCGTGCGACTATTGAAATTATGCAAGCTAATTCTAAGGATATAAAAATTAGATCGTCCTATAATTTGTCTGGTTTAAGTTTTACTCCAAAAGAAATTTCAGAAGAAATTGAAAAACACCTTCCAAAATTTACTATTACTTATAAACCCGATTTTCGTCAAAAAATTGCCGATAGTTGGCCTGCTTCAATTGATGATTCTTGTGCTAGAACGGATTGGAATTGGAACCATCAATTTGAAATAGATTCTATGACAGAAGTGATGTTAGAGAATCTTAAAAAGTAATATTAAACAATGCTGCCTTGATTTCCTACTTTTTCAACTCATTGATCAAGGCATCTTCAATAGATGCTTTTGTTTTTACCACTTCATTGGTGTTGTCGTTTGGAATAGTCATTGATAGAACGTAATGTTTTATTTTCCATTCTTTCTTTTCTTTTATTAAAACACCCGAACCTCTACATATTTTCATTTGAGTGTTTAATAATTCGTCAAACCAAATTGTTTTTCCATCTTTGGATAAATAAATATTTCTTTTTAAAACGGTAAATTTCCATGCTTTCCCTTTGTCAAAATAAGGTTTTGCAAAAGCAATAAATTGAGGTTTTGTCCAATTTTCTGTTGCATCAGTTCCAATATATATTGATTCTTTGTGCATCATGTTGAAATAATTATCAAAATTAGCTTCGGCTGCAGCCTTATGCCAATTGTCTAACAATTTATTTATTGCTTCTTTATTTTGAGCTGAGACAATATTGATAAACAATAAATAAAAAAATAGTTGCTTTTTCATTTCTATTTTAGATTAGCATTTTTTAATATTTTTATAAACGAATTTCTTGAAATTTCAAAGGCCCCTAACTTTTCTAAATGGTCATTATGAACTTGACAATCTAATAGTTTATAATGGTTATTTTTTAAATATTCTATTAGTTTTATAAAAGCAATTTTACTGGCATTGGAAACTTTTGAAAACATACTTTCTCCACAAAACACATGTCCTAAATCAACACCATAAAGTCCACCAACGAGTTCTTGGTTTTGCCACACTTCAAACGACACAGCTTTCTTGAGTTGATATAATTTGGTATACGCTTTTATAATTTCATCTGAAATCCAAGTTCCGTCTTGCCCTTTTCTTTCAATTTTTTGACAGTTTTTTATTACTGATTGAAAGTCTTTGTTGATGGTTACTTCAAAAATATTCCTATTTAGAATATTTCTCATGCTTTTAGAAATTTTATAATCATGAGGATTTACCACCATTCGCTCACTTGGCGACCACCAAAGGATGGGTTCGTCTGCATCAAACCATGGAAAAATACCATTATTGTAGGCTAATAATAATCTATCTACGGACAAATCTCCTCCAACAGCTACTATACCTTCGTAGGTTGCTTCTTCAACAGGTGGAAAATAAAGTTCTTTGGATAGAAAGTACATAAATGAAAATTATTAACTCAAAAAAATTCCAAATTCCAAATTGTGATGAACTAACTTGGAATTTGGGATTTTTTAAATTGGAATTTGCCATTTAATTAAAAAGGTAAATCGTCGTGCTCTTCTTCTTTGAAATCAGTTGCAGGTGCAAAGGCTTCTGCCGCAGGCATAGGAGGCATTTGTTGAGAAGGTGTAGGAGCTTCTGCTTGTGTTTTTTCAATTCTCCAGCCTTTAATGGAATTGAAATATTTGGTTTCGCCTTGTGGATTTATCCATTCTCTTCCTGATAAATTGATAGAAACTTTTACATTTTCACCAACGTTAATTGAATTTAATAAATCGCTTTTGTCTTGAACAAATTCAATCATAATAATTTGTGGATATTGTTCATCTGTTGTAACCACTAATTCTCTTTTTCTAAATGTTGGACTAATTTGTTGTTCAGCTCCAACTACTTTAACTTTACCTAAAACTTCCATAATATAATTGTTTATTGTTTTGCTAAAAGCACTTTCCAAGCGGTTTGTACATCGTTTTTATCTAATTTTTCTTTGGCTAATTGTAGTTTTTTCAACTCATCGTCAGCACTTAATACTGCTTTTATTTCAAAATTTCCTTTGACAAATATAGTAATTTCTTCGTCACTTGGCAAGGATTCAATATTTCCTAATTTTCCTAAATCATTTCCGTTGAAAACACCACTTTCTTTTATAAAATTTGGAATTGCATCTACCCCAATTCCTAAAGTTGCCAAAGGTTTTTCTACTTCAAAAAGTCCTTGATTGGCTCTTGAATACCAATTTCCCCCTAATCTAGACACTAAATCAATTTTCATTGGATCAATATGGCCTTCTTCATCTAGTACAGCTTCATTGATATGTATTTTTAATACTTCACAAATAATCATATTGCCTGCTCCTCCTTCGGTTCCAAGCGGAATAATTTGATTGACTTTGCATTCAAATTGTACGGGGCTTTCGGCTACACGATAGGGTTTTATCATTTCTGATGGAATAGGTGTCAAACCCGATTTTAAAAACTCATTGACACCATCGGGATATTCAGTGCTGGACAACGACATTTGTTGCACCATATCATAATTTACAACGTTAATAACCACTTGTTTTGTTTGTTCGCAGTTGATTAAAGTGTGTTTTGTGGTGTTATTTCTAACTCTTCGGGCTGGCGAAAAAACCAAAATTGGTGGATTAGAACTAAAGATATTAAAGAAACTAAAGGGTGATAAATTGGGTTTTCCGTTTGTGTCAAGGGTGCTTGCAAATGCAATAGGTCGAGGGGCAATAGCACTTTGCAAATAGGCTTGAAGTTTCATTGGAGAAAGTTCCTTTGGATCAACTGATAACATAAAAATTGATTTTTTTACAAAGATAAGAATTCAATGCAATAGTAATTTAAAAAATAAAAAATATACAACATCAGTGCTGAGCCCCGAGGTCTCGGAACATTTATAATTGTTGACTTTGTATCCTATAAACTTTTTCTTGTTGTTTTACATGGTTTTGTTTTTGCCTCCATGATGCCGCCCTACTGTGTTGGCATAAAAATTCTTTAAACCAATTATCCTCGTCAAATTTTTTGCTTGACTTCTATATAGTTTTTAAACCCAATAGATTAAAATTCTAATTTTAAGAAATTTTCTAAACCTATTACAGTTACATTTGATTGTATTTGATAGGTGTCATTTGTGGGTGCAATAATGTAAATTTTGTTTGGATTCACAACTTCTAAACTTCTATAAAATCCTTTGGTAACTCTAGGTGCATCAGATGCCTTACATTCTATGGCAATTATTTGATTTCCTTTTTTCAGAATCAGATCTATCTCATCGCCAGTGGCGGTTCTATAATAAAAATAATCCCAAGTGGGCATATTTACAATGATATTTTCAATGACCATTCCTTCCCAAGATGACCCAAAAATAGGATTACCCAAAAGCGAATTGAAATTTGGAATTGCCAGTAATTGATGTAAAATTCCCGAATCTCGAAGAAATACTTTGGGCGATTTTATCAATCTTTTTTTTACATTAATTTCAAAAGGCGGAATGGTTCTTACTATAAATGTTTGTTCTAACAAATCGATATATCGTTTGATCGTTGGGTGTGTCAAGCCCAAAGATTCTCCTAATTTTGACAAGTTCAGTTGTTGTCCTTGATTGTGTGCACACATTGTCAATAATCGTCGCAGTTGCAAAGCGGGTATCTGAAAACCAAGTTGTGGAATATCACGCTCTATGTAGGTTCGTATATAATTGTCTAGCCAAATCGTACTATTTTCATCATTTTTAGATAAATAACTATTTGGAAAACCGCCTCTAAACCAAAATTTATACAAACTGAAACTTTCAAGATAATTCAATTCATTAATCAAAAATGGTGAAAGATGCAACATTCCGATGCGTCCAGCCAAACTCTCTGAGGTTTTTTGAATCAACTCTTGAGATGCCGAACCCAATAAAATAAATTTCCCGTTGATTCGATTGCTGTCTATCACGCTTCGCAAAACCGAAAACAACTTTGGAACTAATTGTATTTCGTCCAAACAAATTATTTTATCGGCATTGGCTTCAAAAAAAAGGTCTGGTTCTTTTAACTTGTTCAAGTCTGATTCTTTTTGCATATCCAAATAAATAATGCCGTCAAAATGCTGCTCTAAACTTTTAACTAAAGTCGATTTACCACACTGTCTTGGCCCAAGAATGGCTATTGCTGGAAAGATAGTTAGGTATTTTTTTAGATGCTTTAATAACTCTCTTTGAATAAAGTTGTGCATATTGTAAATTCAATTTTCAATTTGCAACAAAAATACAAAAAATAATTTATAAAATGAAAAATTTTAGGCAAATATTTCAAAGGGAAAGGAAAATAAATAAAAAGTTGATTTTTTTAATGTGCTTTATAACAATATATTAAATTGTTGCTTTTTTAAAATAGTGCAAATTGAAAATTAAATTTTCAATTTGCACTATTTTTGAGCAATTTAGTTATATTTTAAAATATTCGGTATAAAAAAGAAACAACGCAAAGGAAAAGCCCAGAGATAGTAAATCGTTTATATTTGTTACATTGTATCCTATAAATTTTTTTTTGATATCAAATTTTGATTTTCGTTTTCCTCTCAAGGCTGCTCCACTGTGTTGACATAATAACTAACGGACAAAAAATGATATAAAAAAACAAAACAGTATGCATTTTATACGGATAATGGTTCAAATTACAAAAAAAATAAAGAAGAGCCTATTGTAATTAAACCCAAGTATTTAAAAAAACATTACTTTTAAGCAAAATTTATATCAATGCAATTTTCTGAAAAAAGAAACACCATTCGTTGGATTATTATTACGGCTTCATTTTTCATTGTATCCTTAATTTTATGGAATACGTATTCGTTTTTTCAAATATTCAAATATGAAGAACGGGCTAAAATGGAACTTTGGGCAAAAGCTCAAAAATCATTGATGAAAGCAGATTTAGAAAACGATAATATCGATTTAAATTTAGATATTTTTAAAAACAATACCTCTATACCGTTGATTTTAACTGAAGACAATGCTATAATAAATCAAACCAATATTGATGAAGATATTGTAAAAGATTCTATAAAACTAAATAAAGTTTTATTGCGTTTAAAAGCAGAAAACGATCCTCTTAAAATTCAATATGATAAAGACAAATTTCAATTATTATACTATGGAAATTCGTCTTTATTAAACAAATTAAAATATTATCCAATAGCGCTTTTATTAATTATTTTCTTGTTTAGTGCGGTGGTTTATAATTTTTATAAAAGCACCAAAATGTCCACTCAAAATAAACTTTGGGCCGGAATGGCAAAGGAAACAGCACATCAAATAGGAACACCTTTATCTTCATTAATTGGGTGGCTCGAAATTATGAAAGCAGATAATGTGGACGAAACCACCATAACTGAAATTGAAAAAGACATCAATAGATTACAAACTATAACCGAACGATTTTCTAAAATTGGATCTGAACCTGTTTTGGAGACTAAAGATATTGTTGAAGAAACTAGAAATTCATTTGACTATTTAAAATCACGTTTTTCTAAACAAGTAGAATTTACATTTGAAGCAACCAAAAATCCATTAATGGCTTCCATAAATCCTGTTTTACACAGTTGGACTATTGAAAATTTAATAAAAAATGCCATTGATGCCATGAAAGGTCGAGGAAAACTCAAAATTTCAATAGAAAAAGAAGGTCAATTTATAAAAATAAATATTATCGACTCTGGAAAAGGAATTTCCAAAAATCAATTTAGACGCGTCTTTGAGCCTGGATTTACAACTAAAAAAAGAGGTTGGGGTTTGGGTTTATCGCTTACAAAGAGGATTGTTGAAGAATATCACAAAGGCAAAATTAAAGTGGCTCATTCTGAAATAGATAAAGGAACAACTATGCAAATTATTTACAAATTGCTTTGAATGGCCTTAACCATTTCTTCAAACTCTTCTTTAGTTAAAGTTACTTTATTTTGAAAACGCATTTCATCCATTTCGTTCAGCGGAATTAAATGAACATGAGCATGAGGCACTTCAAGCCCAATGACCGCCATTCCAATTCGTTTACACGGAATAGATTTTTCTAAAGCAACGGCAATTTTTTTGGAAAAAGCCATTAAACCTAAATATAAATCGTCTTCAATATCAAATATTTTATTGATTTCTTGTTTTGGAATACACAACGTGTGTCCTTTTGCATTGGGATTTACATCTAAAAAAGCCAAGAAGTTTTCATCCTCGGCTATTTTATAACAAGGAATTTCTCCTTTAATTATTTTTGTGAAAATGGTGCTCATTTTTTAAAATTTATCTTTTCATAATCTGTTTTCTGAAATCTGAAATCTAAATTTAATCTCTAGAAATTTCTAATATTTCAAATTTCAATGTTCCGTTTGGAACTGTAATTTCGGCTACTTCACCAACAGATTTTCCTAACAATCCTTTACCTATAGGAGAGGTTACAGATATTTTTCCTGTTTTTAAATCGGCTTCACTTTCGGCAACTAAGGTATATTTTAGTTCCATTCCGTTGGATTGATTTTTTATTTTAACATTCGACAACACTAACACTTTCGACAAATCTAAATGACTTTCGTCGATTAAACGGGCGTTTGAATAGACTTCTTCTAGTTTTGCAATGCGCATTTCTAGCATTCCTTGTGCTTCTTTTGCTGCATCATATTCTGCATTCTCAGACAAGTCTCCTTTATCTCTAGCTTCTGCAATATCGGCAGATGCTTTTGGACGCATCACACTTTTTAAATGGTCCAATTCTTCTTTTAATTTTTTTAATCCTTCTGCGGTATAATACGATACTGTACTCATAATTCCATTTATTATTTTTTTACTTTTACGTTTCTTAAAAGTTGTTATTTTTTAATATAAATCTTATTTATCGTTGATATAAAATAGAAAAAATCCCATCGGAACGGGATTTCTTTTTTCAAAGATATATATTTTGATAAATAATTGCTTATTTTTGTTCAAAATGTTGCACAAAGTTAGTCAAATATTTTATTTGAACTAAAATTATTAAATAAATTATGAGAAAGATTCTTTTATTGCTTGTTTTATCGCTGTTTATAGGTTGTAGTGATAGTGGTTTTAATAACAAAAATCCTTATTTACCTAATTATAGTTTTTCATTTGATATCAATACTAACTTGCCTTCTTATAGCAACTTACAATTTGCTGGAAACTACATTAAAATATATCCTTCTACTGGTCCGTCAAGAGGTGTAATTGTTTTCAATACGGGCAGTGCTTTCAATGCTTTTGATGGCGGTTGTCCCAATCAAGATTTGAGTGCTTGTTCCACTCTTTCGGTAAGTGGCATCAATGCTATTTGCCCCTGTGACGATGCTTCTTACAGTTTATATACAGGACAAGCCGCAGGAAAAGAATATCCGTTAAAAGCCTATAGGGTGGAAGTTAATGGCGATAATATTAGAGTTTATAATTAATATGAAATTATAAACTTGGTTTACTTACTATTGTCTCGATAGTATCAACATTTATATCAATAATGGTATCGATTTTTTTGTTTGTAAGTTTTATTAACCTTGATTTATTGAAGAAAGAGTCGTGAAACTTATGAAGAAAAACATTATCACTTTTGATTTCTTGAAAATGGGAAATATCAACCATTTGACCACTTGCATTAACAATTAAAATGGTGCTTTTATTATCAATTTCTTTTTTCAAATAAGAAGAAAATGCTCTGTTACAAGCTATACAAGAATTTTCGGTAAGAATACAAATATTCTTTGTTTCATTAGTTATTTTTAACTCATTTTTGCTTAAAAGTAATTCCATTACTTTTTCATTTTCCGTTTTCGGTTTATTATTACAGCTTGATAAAAATGCTATAAATAATATCATAAAGAATTTAGAAAATTGAAAAGCGAAGTTTTTTTTCATTATTATCATTATTTAAAATCAGTAACCCTTTTTCAGTTTGAAAAATACCATTAACAAGGTATTCGCTTTTTTCTTTGTTGAAAACAAATTCATTTAGTTTTTTAAAATCCGTATCATACTTTATTATTGAAAAAGGTCTTTCATCTAACTTTTTATAATCAATTTCATCGTTTTTAAACTCAATTTTGTGTAAAACAACAACATAATAACAACCAATTTTTTTATCATAAAAAATATTTGTCAATATTCCTTTTGGCATATTATAAACATCATTAAACTCTTCATTTATATCAAAAGCTTTGTGACCTATTTTAGTATAATCAGATTCGATAAGTATTTTTTTTGCAACTTTTAAATTTTCTTCATCAAATTGTAATAGATAATTTGAATATAAAGAAATAATAAAATTTTTATCGTTTATTTTTTTATAATAAATACCACGCCCAAACTTTTTAGGTTTATCAAAAACATTTTTAAAAACATTCTCTTTTTCATAAACATAACTAACAGAATCGGTTAAAAAATTATCAAACCGAACAATGCTTGGTTTTTTAAATGCATCAATATAGTAGTTCTTAAAATCATAATTATCCTTGTTGTTTTTGTGATATTGCCAATCTAAACTAAAAATAATATTTTTATTTTCTTCTATATAGTTATTACTAAACGATGGTAGAAATTTATAAACATCATTCGATGTATCATTTGCAGTCAATTTCATTAAATCTACCACATTTTTAATTTCTCCTTTTTTATTAATTAGAACAATAAATTCTTTATTTAAATAAAGTATTGAATCTTTTGAAATTATTTTAATATTTAATGGTTTCTCGAATGTTTTTGTAACTTCTTTTAAATCAACAGAATCATTAAGAACTCCATTAACATCAAAAAATAATATTTTTTTATTAGTTACTGCATCTGCAAAAAATACTAACTCTTTTTTTGTTTTTCTATCAAAGAAAATACCTTTTCTTGAATAGCTTAAAGCATTTTTAAGTCCAAAAAACACTTCACCTTTTTTTGTTAAAAGGACAGATTTGTTGTTATTACAGCTTAAAAGAAAAACTGACAAAAAAAGTAGTAAATATTTCATAAGTAAAAAAAATGCTCTAAGCTTTACAATTTTTGTGTTTAAAAAGTTTCAAGCTTAGAGCAGGTTAAAAAATTAATTGTATTTAAAAGGATAAACTGTATTTACAGAATTATCTTTAGAGTTTTTCAAAATATAATATTCTTTATTTTGAGTTGCAACATATCTTGTTTCAATTTTTACTTCACCTTTATTAATCAATGTTAATAAAGAACTTGAAACAATTTCTTTTTTAAATTTGTCAACCGTCATTCTTCCTTGGCTAAGAACAACAACTACTTCTTCCAAACAATCTGTTGGAGCACCATCACAATAACAATTTCCTCCATTCCAAACAAAAGTATCAACAGCATTTGGTGCCGCTACTCTTGCTTGTTGATTAGAACTGCTTTCTACTGAATCTGAACTTGTGCAATTGATCATCATGAATGATACTGACATTGCTAAAACTAATTTTTTCATAATTAAAAGATTTTAAAATTAATATTAAATTTTTTGTTTAACAAAGATTTTAAAAACTATTTTTGTTTCCTATTCCAAAAAGAATAATCGTTATTCGTTTTTGAATAATCATAAAATTATTATTATTAATACTTTATATATGTCAGTAGGATTTAAAATTAGAAAGCTTCGAGAGGAAAAAGATTATTCGCAACCTCATTTAGCTAGTTTATTGGGTATTTCTCAAAGTGAGTTATCTAAAATTGAAAATGAACAAACTAAGAAAATTGATTTTTTATTGTTGGATAAAGTTTGCAAAGAGTTTGATGTTGACTTTAGATATTTCACAGAAAGTAATCAAATAAACAATATTGAGAAACTTGAAGGATGTGTTAATAATCATGGAACTATAAATATGACACCTAAAAATGTTTTGAGTTTTATTGAAACTGTTTTTGCAGAAAACATAAAACTTAAAAAAGAGAATGAAATATTAAAAAGCAAAAAGTAAATTCAACTTATAATTTTTACTCCCAAAAGTCTTCCAATAAAACCGTAACACTCTGGTCTCATATCTTTGCGGAGCTTTTTTGTAATTTGGCGTTTGTATTACACGCACGCCTACCAAAACCATAGGCGCACCTATCAAAACCGTAGGTGTGCCTACCAAAACCATAGGCACGCCTATCAAAATCATAGGCACGCCAACCAAAATCATAGGCACACCTACTAAAACCATAGGCGTGCCTACTAAAACCGTAGGCTCGCCTACCAAAACCGTAGGCTTGCCTTATTGTTAATTTATAATTAATTTTGCAATTCGTTAACAAAAAAACGCCCCAAAAGTGGAGCGTTCAAAACAAAAAATACAAAAACTTATTCTGTTGGTGGAGTAGGTTTTTTATTAGCAAAACGGGAGTTCCACTCATCTACTTCTCTCATAGCAAGGTCAAGCGATGAATCATTAGATCTAGAGATAGTCAAGTTAGAGGCATATCTATCTACTAAAGTCATAATATCGGTTGCTGCTCCAAGTTCTGTTTCTTCAATAATTTCTATGGCTTGCAAAAGCGCCATTCTATTACTTTCAAGACTATCATAATAGCTTAAAAGCGTTACTAATTCGGCAGGAACATCAGCCCTGCTCAAGCCATTTGGAAATTGATTCGCTATTCTTGAAATAAGGCGAGCATAGCCTTCACGTCCTTCTGCCATTGACCTCGTGCCCGATTTTTCAGAGTCTTCAATGTTCACTTTAAAAGGAACTAATGGAACAATTGCCGCATTGATAGCAGTAGTAAATGCATCTGAAGTGGCTTTTGGTGCGATGGTGGTAATAAATTTTCTCATAATATATTGTGGTTTTATTTAAAAATTATCCAAAAATATAATTTTATTTTAATAATTGAAAGAAATAGATTGTTTTTTACTTATAACTATACCAGCTTCTTGTCTAACCTATTTTTTTAATAGCGGGAAGTTCCCTGACCCCCCACGACAAACCTGTTTAACGACTAGCACAATATTCTATAAAACTTAAAAAACTATTTTTTTGATTAGGTTTTAGAAACTCGCAGGTTAATTTAAAACCAAATAGCATTTTAAACAAGATGCTGTTTTTTGTTAATTTTGTGTGAGTTTTTTTTCTTAGAAAATACGCTAAAAAGCCTATCGGGTGGAAGTTAATGGCGATAATATTAGGGTTTATAATTAAAACCTTAAAGTCAATCCAACCAAAAAATTAATTCCTGCTTGCGGATAATAATACGGATAAATATCATACATGTATCCGTTTGAACTATATTTTTTATCTAAAATATTATTTACTAATCCAGTGAAAGCTATCGATTTGAAAATTGATTTTGGTTTAATTTCATAAGAAACATTCAAATCATTAACAAAATAATCGTTTAACTTTGCATTGGAAGTTTCAATGTTATTCATAAATTGTTTTCCAACAAATTTTGATAATATAGAAATATTTAAACTCTCAATTGGTTTAAAAACGAGTATATTTCCAGCAATAATATTGGGTGAATAAGCAATGTCTTTATTGCCAAAATTTTGTCCAGAAACATTCAAATCTATATTTTTATTAGTGCTTAAAGTCAAATTTGGACGAAGAAAAACATTTTTTGAAAGTACTATTGTAGCGTCAATTTCTAAACCAAAACGATAACTTTTTTCGCTATTGGAACGAATTGGATTGCCAACATCATCAAGATTTCCGGTTAGAATTAGTTGGTTTTTATAAGCCATATAATATAAATTGGTGTTGAATTTTAGTTTATTATTTTCAAAACGCCAGCCCAATTCATAATCATTAAGTTTTTCAGATTTTGTGGTTCCTCCTTCATAATCGGTTCTGTTTGGCTCACGATTAGCAACTGCAACTGAAAAATAAAGTGTGCTATTTTTTTCAAAATCATAATTTAAACCTGCTTTTGGATTGAAAAAATTAAAAGTATCATTTACAAAATTGGCTTGAACTCCATTTGCTTGATACTTCACCTTTCGATATTGTAAATCGCCAAAAAAACTAAACTCTTTAGAAATTTGATAATTTGCTTTTGCAAAAATTGTGGCATCGGTTTTAATTCCATAATCATCATAATAATGATCGCCAAGTTCACTTGTAGAAGCCAAACGTGCCCATATTACTTTACCAAAATGGGTTCCTTCATATTTATTTAAAGCGCCACCAAGAATTACATCTAACTTTTTATTTTTATAATTTGCCGAAAAAGTAGTTCCATAAAAATCGTTATCTAACCATTTTTGACGGATTAAATCGGTTGAAGTTTCTGTATCAACTGGAGTTAAATTATAATCTGATAAATCAGCATCTTCTTTATAATTTTCATAATATCCTTTTCCTTTTGTATAATGAAATGCCAAGTTAGAGTTCCAGTTTTCAGAAAATTTTTCATTCCAATGCAGTTGATAATGATCTTGTTGGTAATTATCGGTTTCATTATCATAGAATCGAGTTGTTCCAAATTCATCGGTAAACATTCCTGCCGAATTGAACGTTCTGTCATCGTTTAAAGTAACTGCATCAATACCGTTCCAGGATTGATAGGTTTTTTCGGTTCCGCCAAATGCTAATGCTTTAATTAAAGTTGTTTTTCTGACATAAGTTCCTTGAAGAAAATAGGATTTTAAATCCGAAGAAGCTCGGTCTATATAACCATCAGATTTTAAAACAGATAATCTTACGGCTAATTCAAATCCTTTGTTCATCAATCCTGAGCTGAATTTGACTGTATGTTTATGGGAATTAAAACTCCCAAACGAATTAGAAATTTCACCCGAACTTTTTTCTGAATATGATTCTGTAAGCATATTTAAACTGGCACCAAAAGCACCTGAACCGTTTGTTGAAGTTCCAATGCCACGCTGCAATTGTAAACTTTCAACAGACGAAGCAAAATCGGGCATGTTTACCCAAAAAGTTCCATGACTTTCGGAATCGTTGTATGGAATTCCGTTTATGGTAACATTTACACGAGTAGCATCACTACCACGAACTCGAATTCCAGTATAACCCATTCCATTTCCAGCATCGGAAGTAGTGACAACTGATGGTAAAAGGTTCATCAAAATTGGAATATCTTGTCCGAGATTTCGAGCTGCAATTTCATTTTTATTCAAATTGCTGAAAGAAATAGGTGTTTTTTTATTGACACGAACTGCCGAAACCAAAACCTCATCAATTTGATTGATTTTTAGCGTATCTTTTTCTTGACAATATGTGAGAAAAGAAAATAGAGAAAAGAAAATAGACTTTGCTCCATTATGATAAAATGTTTTGAATAAAATTTCCATTCGTAAAAAGTATTACGAATAAAAAGAGGCAATTATTCTTGGTTAAAATTATATTATATTTTTGCAAATCGTTAAAAAAGTCCAACAGCACCTGCTGGCTCTTTCGCTAAAAATGTTCACCGAACATTTTCTTAACGCTCAGCCCTCCCTTAGCAGCATTACCTGCTCAGGTTCATTGGGTATAATCTCAGCTCGTCATTTAGAGCACCCCTTTTTGAGACCATGCAAAGATAGGGAAAGTATTAAGATTTTTGTATAAAGTATTAAGATTTTTTATTTCATTTTTGTCTTAATACTTTATACTTTCATCTTAATACTATAGTTCTGGTTTTTTCCTATTTTGTTTTATTTCAGAATTTGTTGATTTATCTTTTAATCTTTTTTCGATGACTGATTTTGGAATTTTAGTTGCTTTTCTTTCTTTTGGAATAACTAGTGACTTTTTAATCAAATCAAGAAATCTTTTAGTAACAATTTCTTTATTTTTGAGTTGACTTCGGTCTTCGTCACAGTTTAGAATTAAAATTCCTTCGAGAGTTAATTTTGCTTTTAATTTTTTTTGAGACCTCTCCTTTTCTTCCTCTGAAAGCGATTGAGAGCTCAATAAATCAAAAAATAAAACCACTTTAGACGAAACTTTATTTACGTTTTGTCCACCAGCACCAGAGCTTCTAACGGCTTTGAAAGCTAATTCTGATATTATTTTTTCAGTATCCATAATTTGGAATATTTTTATCTAATACCAAATAGACTTACAATCAAACTAATTTGTTTTTCACTAAATATTCAGCAATTTGAATAGTGTTTGTAGCAGCACCTTTTCTTAAATTATCGGCTACAATCCACATATTTAAGGAATTTGGCTGACTTTCATCGCGACGAATTCTACCCACAAAAACGGCATCTTTTCCTTGAGCAAACAAGGGCATTGGATAAGTGTATGTGTCCGTATTGTCTTGAACAACAACTCCATCAGTATGATGAAGAATATTTCTAATTTCACTTACTTCAAAATCATTTTCAAACTCAATATTCACTGCTTCACTATGCCCACCCACTATTGGCACACGGATAGCGGTTGCAGTAACAGCAATGGTTCTGTCATCTAGGATTTTCTGAGTTTCACGAACCAATTTCATTTCTTCTTTCGTGTAACCATTCTCTTCAAAACTGTCACATTGAGGAATTGCATTTCTGTGAATAGGATATTTATAAGCCATTTCTCCTTGAACTCCAGCATATTCATTTTCTAATTGCTGAACGGCTTTTACACCTGTTCCAGTAATGGATTGATAGGTTGAAACAATGACTCTTTTGATTTTATATTTTTTGTGCAAAGGTGCTAAAACCATAACCATTTGAATAGTTGAACAGTTTGGATTGGCTATAATTTTATCTTCTTTAGTCAATTCAGAAGCATTGATTTCTGGAACTATTAGTTTTTTAGTTGGATCCATTCTCCAAGCTGATGAATTGTCAATAACGGTTGTGCTTACTTCGGCAAATTTTGGTGCCCAATCTAATGATGTTTGACCACCCGCAGAAAATAAGGCAATATCAGGACGCATTTCTACGGCGGTTTGCAAACCCACAACTTTATATTTTGTTCCTTTATACTCAATTTCCTTACCAACAGATTTCTCTGATGCCACCGGAATTAACTCAGTTACAGGAAAATTTCTTTCTGCTAAAACTTGAAGCATTACTTCGCCAACCATTCCGGTTGCACCAACTACAGCAACTCTCATATAAATATTTTTTAGATTATAATAAAATTTGGAAACACAAAAGTAGGTAGAAAATAAATTAAAAATTATGAATTAATAATTAAAATTTTTGAGATTGAATTTGATTATTTTTTAACATTGATTTTTAAGCATTGATTTTTGAAATTGATTTTTGAAATTGATTTTTGAAATTGATTTTTGAAAAAGAAAAACCGCATCAATTAAGAAGCGGTTTAGTACTGAAATCCATTCAGCATTAATTAGAATATATACTGTAGCGGTATATTATTTTTTCAACAAATCTCTAATTTCTGCTAATAATTCTTCTTGAGTTGGTCCTGCTGGAGCTGGTGCTTCTGCTGGTTTTTTCAGTTTGTTATATGCTTTAACAATCATAAACATTACAAATCCAACAACAACTAAGCTTATAATTTTATTTATCCAAGCTCCAATTGCAATTACATTTGCAGGCTTTACTGTTCCGTCTGCGTTTTTAATTGCTTCATCTAAAGTAATTGCAATTTTTGAAAAATCCATACCTCCAGAGAAGTGTCCAACAATGGGCATGATAATATCAGTTACAAAACCCGTTACAACAGCTCCTACTACTCCTGCCATAATCACAGCTACCGCAAGCTCAATGACATTTCCGGTCATGATAAAATTCTTAAATTCTTTTAACATTCTTATACTTTTTAAAAGTTAACTTCTCTTTTAGAAAATCAAAGAATTAATAAAAACTACCTCAAATTTTAATAAT
>Ga0316608_1000447_pt1 | contig 19598 bp, 13 predicted proteins | sample MIS2016152B_MG_FD_207673 | JGI IMG/M metagenome (GOLD analysis project Ga0316608, IMG submission 207673) | Microbial mat bacterial communities from Middle Island sinkhole, Lake Huron, Michigan, United States - MIS.2016.152B | ecosystem: Environmental > Aquatic > Freshwater > Lake > Sediment...
GTGTTGATGCTGTTATTGTTATAGCATAAGAATAATATTCGTTACCGTTTGTCAAACTCATAGCACAGACAATTGTTTTACTGCCATTTGCAAAAAAAGGAATTTTTACTGTATAATTTATTTGACTAACATTGTCATTAAAATTAACTTCACCGCTTCCGTAGAGTTTATTGTAACTGCTATTTGGATGTGTACATATTGCATCTCTAAAATTTACCCAACCTCCTACGCTAAATGGATCACCCGAGTAACTCCCTCCTTTCTTAACAGTTACAGGAATATATACAAAACTTGCATCTGAAGTAATGGCACCTGTTACACCTATGACAATTAAATTAGCATAATAAGTAACACTACCAATTGTACCTCCAAAATTACAAGTTTCATTATTACCACTTGCTGGTATTGATGTATAATTATTTAAAGTAGGTGAACTGGAGTATGAAGTTGTTTGCCCAAAACCTACCAAACTCCCCAAGCACAAAAATATAACTAATATAAGTAAAATCTTTTTCATATATATATGTATTTAATTACTAATTGATTCGTTAATTGGATGTTATTTAATATGTGGTTTAATTTAATGGTTGTAAAAATTGATACAGATTTAATAATATTTTATAAAATTATTTTACTTTAAAATTTATTATTTAGGTAATCAACGCATACAGAAATAACGTTTTATGGGTCTCTTTTTTTATAATAGCAGTATTTTTATAACAAATACAAACTTTCCTAAAAAAACTTTATTTCAGAAATGGTTTTTAACTTTTTCCGCACATTGCCCAGTTTACAAATTTAACAAAATTTAATTCATTTCCAAATTTTTTATTTGAAATTTTTTACTTTTTGTAACGTATCATACATTTCAAAACTTCTACTAAGCCTTATTTTGCTACAAAAACTAACATATATTTTTTTTCAAATTTGTCAAAATATTTTTTGAAATAATTGAATTCCCCTTTTTACATTTTACACTTACCACCGTTTAACTTCAATAAAAACAATAAAGAGTTCGGAATTGATGTAAACAACTTCAACGGTCATTCCAAAAGATTCAACGGTAGGTGCGTAAGCCTTCAATGGTCGATTCAACAACTTCAACGGTTGGTGCGTAAGCCTTCAACGGTCGATTCAACAGCTTCAACGGTCATACAAAAACCTTCAACAGTCATACAAAAGCCTTCAATGGTCATTCAAAAACCTTCAACGCTCATACAAAAGCTTTCAATGGTCATTCCAAAGGCTTCACCGGTTGGTGCATACAGAAATAATAAAATTCAATACAATTTTTTGTTAATTTATTGGAAATATTATAATTTCCAATTTTAAAAATATTTCAATAAAATTTGATTTGCTCATTTTAACTTTAATTCATACTTTTAACAGTTTCAAATTTTAATAAAATTCCAAACTTTCTGCGACAACAATCTCGGAATTCAGAAAACAATATTTCGATATACTTTTATGACACGAGAAATAAAAGACATTGAAAAAAACATAAAACAGTAAAACAGTTGAAAGACCAGAATTAGTTAATAGTAGAGTTTAAATAATTAATAAATAAGAAAATAAACAATGTTATCAATTCACTATCAAGGTTCGTGTGAACCAAATATAATGCAAAAATTAATTTGGGAATTAAAAGCAATTTCCGAAGAAATGCAATGGAAATATACCATTCTCGATGATGAAAAATTTCTCGGAATAATTATTTCGCTAGAAGAAAAATGCGAACCTTTGTATTTCATTATCAATAATCAAGGACGATTAATAAACCTTGCCTGGTTAAATGATGAAAATCCTGACGATGACGCTTTTTATATTGCTGTAAAAACAAACTTTTCAACAATTGACATTCATATTGTTATCGTAAAACTACTGAAATATATAAAACGTAAATACATTCACAATCTTAAAGTTACAGATGAAGGTGATTATTACGAAACCGGAAACAAAGAAGTTTTAACTCAAAAATGGAATTTACTTTTAGAGAAATTTAAAGAAGTTTCCGAATTATTAGAAACAAATCTAAATCCAGATAATCAGATTTTAACAACAGATGAATTGATTGATAAAATTGAAATATTATTAGATAAATATCTGAATGAAAATGAATAATTAAAATATTAAAAAGATTTTCAGAAATGAAATTTGCCTTGCAGAAACAGATTAAGGAAATGGAAAATAGGATTTTGGAATTGAAAAATAAAATATAAATGATGGAAAACAAAATAATACAATATCAAAACGAAACCGGAAAAGTTTCGGTAAATGTAATGTTTCAGAATGAAAACTTTTGGCTTACACAAAAAGCAATGGCAGAATTGTTTGGTGTGGAAGTTCCTGCAATTAGCAAACATTTGAAAAACATTTTTGAATCTGGTGAATTGAATGAAAATTCAGTTGTTTCCAAAATGGAAATAACTGCCAGCGATGGTAAAACATATAATACAAATTATTACAATCTCGATGCCATAATTGTAGTAGGTTACAGTGTAAATTCAAAAGAAGCAACACAATTCAGAATTTGGGCAACCAATACATTAAAAGAATTTATTATCAAAGGTTTTGTTTTGAACGATGAAATGCTGAAAAACGGAAAACCTTTCGGGAAAGATTATTCTATTACCGACAAAGGCACAATTTCGCACTTTGAAGCAAAACTAAAAGCCGAAAACGAATTTGAAAAATACCGTGTTATTCAGGATAAAAATTATATTTCTGATTTTGATAAAGAAATTAAGAAATTGAAAAAATAAATTTGGGAGTTATGGAAAAGCCAAAGGAAATATTGGAATTGGAAAAAATAATTGGAAAAGAAATAGAAGAAACTTATGATATTGATTTTCTTACAGTTGGTTATAAGTCTGCCGATAACAAAATAATTGGGTTAGGGCTTTATAGTTGTAATTTAGAAGAAATTCATTTCATAGAAACTTTTCCTGATTTAATTATTTTATCATTATCAAGTAATAATATTGAAAATATCTATGACTTAAAAAATCTAATAAATTTGAATAGTTTAGATTTAAGTTCAAATAAACGAATTAAAGATATTTCTGTATTACAATATCTTTTTAATTTAAAGCATTTAGATTTAAGCTATAACAAAAATGTTAAAGATATTTCTCCTCTACAAAATCTTACAAATTTAGAAAGGCTGGAATTAACAGATAACCAAGTTACAGATATATCAGCATTACAAAAACTGACAAAATTGAAGATTTTATATTTAGTAAAGAATAAAGTTGAAAATATCATTGATTTGCAAAATTATAAAAGTTTAGAAGTATTAAGTTTATGGTCAAATAATATTCAAGAAATTTCTGCACTAAAAAATCAAAATTCATTAATTCGGTTAGACCTTGGTAAAAATCCTATAAAAAAAATACCTGATTGGATTACAAATTTTCCCAAAATGGATATTCAATGGAAAGACGGTTTTAATGATAATTTTATCACGTTCTATAACAATCCAATCGAAAACATCCCAATAGAAATCATCAAACAAGGCAAAAAAGCAATTAAAGATTACTTTGAAGCTCAACGAAAAGGCGAAATTGAAAACAATTTCATAAAACTTATTCTTACCGGAAACACACGCGTTGGTAAAAGCACTTTGGTTGATATGCTTACAACCGGAAAATGCGAACCAAACAAAATCAGCACTCATGGTGTCGAAATAAATCCAGCTATTTGGACACCCGAAGGTACAAATCTAAAAATCAGTATTTGGGATTTCGGTGGTCAGGAATATTATCACGCAACACATCGTTTGTTTTTCAGCGACAATTCGTTGTATTTATTAGTCTGGACAAAAGAGAAAAACAATAACGGTGAAAATAATGAGGAAATTCCTGTTTATTCTGATGAAAAAGAAATTGTTCAGAATGTAAAATTAAATCATTACTGCAATAATTACTGGTTGCAGAATATCAGACATTTCGATAAAAATTATACAAATAGTCCAATTTTAATGCTGCAAACAAAACTTGCAATTGAAGAATTTGAAGAAAAAGAGCCGGATTGCACACAAAATTTTGGTGTTGATAAACAAGATTTTCATATAGATACACTTTTGGCAAATGAATATAAAAATATTGAACAAAAACCTGAAACAAAAAAGTTTTTGCGTTCTTACGAAGATTTTTATGAATATCTGTTAAAACGGTTAGAAGAAACCATTATTCCTAAGAAAATTCCGATTTACTGGGGAAAAATTCGGGATAAAATAATAGAAATAAGAGAAGCAACCAATTATTTACCGTGGATAGATTACGAAAAACTTTGCCGAGAAATTGACGAACAAATAGAGTTAGAAACACTCACAAAATATTTGCACAATACTGGAATTTTATTGCATTATGCTGACAATGAACTTTTGAAAGAAAAAGTTTTTGTAAAACCAGAATATCTGACAAAAAATATTTATCGGATTTTAGATTTAAAAGTAAAAGAACAAAAAGGAAAATTTACAAGAGAACATGCAGTAAATATTCTTGGCGATGAAGCAGATATGTTTATTGAACTTATGAAAGCCGAACGTTTTGAATTGATATTTGAAGAACCCGAAGAAGAAAATACTTTTATTGCAGTTCAGTATTTAGATGAAGTTTATCCTGATAAAAAATTACTAAACAATGCAATACGTGAACTTACCGAAATCGGATTTGTTTTGAAATATCCGGCATTTATGCCAAAAAACATAATGATTAGATTTTTATCACGCTTTGGTAAAAACGCACAGGACAGCATATATTGGAAAAACGGAATTGTATTTGGACAAGCCGGAATTTCGGTTTTTGTTGAAGCCGATTTCAGCAAAGAAAAGCAAACAATTACAGTAAAATTATCAGAAAAAAACAAAAATAAACCTTTGATAAAAGAAATATTTGAAGCATTTCAAAATATTAACAACCAAGATAATTCAATTGAACTTTCATTTGATGGAAATCAATTTGCACCATTGAAGTTATGGTATGAAAATTCGCAAGTAAATATTGTTAATTTTTTGCACAACAATTTAAAGTTTAATACAAAAGATTTTTTAAATTTGGGAAATTTTAAACAACATTTTATGAGCCAACCAAATTACATTATTAAAAATATTTTCACACTTATTGATAAATCTTTTAATGATACAGATTTACAAACTTTTTGTATGTGTAATTTTGATGAAGTTTACAATAGTTTTGGAAATCAATCTAAAACTCAAAAAGTACAATCATTAATTGATTATTGTAAGCGAAAACTCGAAAATGAAAAACTTTTGGAATTAATGAAAACAGAAAATCCGGCACAATATGAGGCAAATAAACCGTATTTTGAAAAAAGCGAAACCAATTTAAATGGTAATTCAAATGGAAAACAGAATAAAGAAAAAATAGCGTTGACTGAAAAAGAAATTGAAGGGTTAAAATCAAATTTAGATTTACTTGTTAAAAAGAAAAATGCTTTAAGCAAATCATTAATAACTGCTTATGACGAAGAAAAGAAGTTTGCATTGGAAGAACTAATTGCTGATTTAGAAAAACAAATAAAAGAATTGAAACTTAAATTAAATATAATTGATATGCCTGAATATAAAACTAATAGTAATGATATAACGAGTTTAAGAAAAGAATATTTTTCAATTGGTTTATTGAATAAGCAAAATCTGGATAAAAATTTCGATGATTTTATACCTGAATATGAATTAGAAGAATTAGAAAAAATCGAAAAATCGAATAAAAAATTAAATGATAATTTGGAAACTTTAAAAGATATTCTATTAATTCATTCTAATCCTGAAGATTATTGCAAAATTGATTTTGAACACATATTTACTGATTTGAAAAATAAATACAATGTAGGAAATCAAAAAAAAGAATTCTCTACACCTGCACCTTCATTGAAAACGAAATATGATAAATTACACAATGTTGTAGAAGAAAATATTAGCAATAATGAAAATAAATTACATCTAATTCATATACTTACACATGGAACGTCAGATTTAAAATTACTTTTTGAAGATGATAATGGATATAAAAAAGAAATTTCCATAAAACAATTTTGTTCAGCTCTTTCACAAGGATTGTCTGAAATAAAACCAATTGAATGTATTTTTTTTAGCTCATGTCATTCTTCAAAATTTGCAGAAGAAGTTGTAAAAAAAGGCTTTGCAAAATTTGCAATTGGAATGAATAATTATGTTAATGAAAATGTTGCCTATAATTTTTCAAAAGGTTTTTATGAAAGTCTTTTTAATGGAAAAGATATTAAAAAATCTTATGATAAAGGAATTCATTTTATAGGATTAGAAGAATATCAAGTAGAAGAAAAATATAAAGATTTTGAATGGGAAAAAATTCCTGAAATATTTGGATTAATAAACTAAAACAATAAAATTATGGCTATTTGTAAAGAAAAAAATCCGATGATTGATTTACTTAAGGATGCAGAATTTCTGCCAGTACTTTTACCTCGTAAGAGCTTAACTCCGCTTATTGCACTTGAACTAACAGATAAAGGATATTCTGAAGTTGGTAATATAAAAGAATTTATTCAGGAAAAAGAACCGCATTTACTTCCGGTAATTAAAAAAAACGAAGCGGTTCCGGAAAATATTAAAGGGAAACTTCAAACAAAAGTAAAAACAAAAACAGCATTGGAATTTATGCAAAAATGGATTGCTGCAATGAAGGGAGTTACAGCAAAATTAAACTATGATTATGCCAATTCCGAAACGGTGGAATTTAGTTTTAAATTTGCCAAACGCGATAGTGTAGATAAAATAAAAGTATCAAAATATCTCAATAATGGTGTATTTGATACATCTGCACCTGATTATCTCGATAAACTAAAAAAAGGTAAAATTTATTTGATTGTAGCAACCTTGAAATCCGATTCGTTTTCAGCTAAAACATTCGATAAATTTGATAAAGTAATGCAAGTTAAAATATCAGAAGAAAACACTGGTGGTATTGATATACAGAATGAAAGTGGAAAAGAAAATTCATTTTCTTTACTTTACAGAGGAAAAGAAGAATTAACTTTTGCTGTTCAAATATGTAAAATTTTGTATGATAATGATAAAGGAATATTTTCACTAACTGATACTAAAAGAGATGTTGTATTTGGTGATGAAAAAATTGCAGTGGAATATTTGAAAGTAGAAGAAAATTTCATAGAAATGTAATTTATGGAACAATCAGAAAAAGAAAAACGTATAAGGCTTTTGAATCAAATTATTGAGTTGGAAAAAAGTAATATCAAAGTCAAAGAAGTTGATTTTACAGAATTACGAAAGCTACTTTTCAAAGTTTTAAAGGATTGTTTTCAAAAATTATCCGAATTACAAAGTTTTGGTAGCCAGTATTATGAATTGAATACAGGTGATTTACCTACTGATTTAACAACAAGAGAATTGTACATTGAATATTTATTGAATTATATCAAAAATGCTCATAATAGCAATTGGAAAGGTCTAATCGAAAATATAATTGACGCAAGACCAAATGAATTTAAAAAGCATGAAAATTCGTTTTATTCAAATAAACGTGAATTCTTATTTTAACTTCAAAAGATGAAATTTATTGATTTTAGAAAAATTGTTTTCGATATTTTGAAACAGGGTTTCAATGAGTTGAGTGAACTAAAAGGTTTTGGCTCACAATATTATTCTATTGACTCCTTCAATTTATCCAATGATATAAAAACAAAAGAATTATATATTGAAATACTTATTGCTGAAGTTAAAAAAAGTAGCAATATCAATAAATGGAAACAGTTGATAGAAAATATAAAAGAAGCTAGACATAATGCTTTCAAAAATTTTCAAAACAAATTCTATAAAGACGGAAGCTTTATTGAAATTGAAGACGATTGTACAAATGAATCAATGTCAAAAGATTTAAACTTTACAGAGAAACCATTAGTATATATCAACAGAGACTTTCTTTATTCCGAATTTGAAGATGTTTTAAAACAAAATAATGGAAAAAATATTTACATAGTTTTAACAAAAGCAAAATACAATGACAGAGCTGATTTATTTGTTGATAGAGTTTATTATGAACAGCTTAAAAATAAAGAAGTGAAAACTGAATTAGTTAAATTTAAAAATATTGAAAAAACAAGTTTAAAAAGTGATTTAAACAAATTTACAAGCTATATTCAAAAACAATTCATTGAATGTTTTAATTGTTCTTGTTTAGAACATTTTTTAGAAACGAATACTGGAACAGAAAATATCAGAAAAACTGTAATTATTTCACAGCCAATACAAGTTGCAGAGTGGAATATAGAAACAGAAAATAAAATTTTACATTATTTTGAAAACTTCTTGACTGTAAAAAGTACTTTGAGTTTTGACTATCCTGTTATTGTGTTTTTCAATTTTACGATGTATTGTAACGATTTGCCTGATATTGAAAGCTTCTTTTGTAAATGTGAACAAAAAAAAGTAAAAAAGTTGTCTGATTTCCCTGTAATATATCCAAACGAAATTGATGATTTTTATAATACAGAAGAAGGTAAACAACTGGAATTAGATGCACCTATATGTGTTGATGAACCCAAAGATTTACATACTGTTATCAAGGAATTTAAAAAGAATTTAAAAAAATTTAATTAAAATATTATGTCAGAATTATTTAATATACTGAAAACCGAAAGCAAAACAGGGAAACTTCCAGATTTTGTGCCTGAAAAGTCAAATCCTTATGTTTTTACTTCACAACTTGAAAATGCTGTTCGGGTGGCAATTTATCTTGGAAAACCGCTTTTACTTACTGGTGAAGCAGGAACAGGGAAGACGCGTTTGGCTTTCGCAATTGCTGAACGTTTAGGAATAGAAGAACCATTGGTTTTCAATACCAAAACAACTTCCACCGCGAAAGATTTGTTATATTCCTACAATCATCTACTACATTTTCAGCATATAAACAGTATAAAAGACGCAGATAAAAAAACACTTGAAGTTAAAGATATTGAAGACCTTTTTATTCAATATCATGCACTTGGGAAAGCAATTTTATCAAAAAAACGTGAAATAGTTCTGATTGATGAAATTGATAAAGCACCACGCGATTTACCAAATGATATATTAGATGTAATTGAGAACATGGAATTTGAAGTTCCTGAGCTTAGGTTGGGTGAAAAAGAAAATGAAACACATGAAATAAATATTAAGAAAACAGGTGATAAAAAGAACCGACCATTAATTATTTTAACAAGCAATTCTGAAAAAAGCTTACCTGATGCATTCTTAAGACGTTGTGTATTTTATAACATTGAAATTAATGATGAACTGACTTTGAAAATTTTACAAGAAAAATACACAGTAGAAACTTTTTCAATTGATGAATGGACAACTATTATTAAACATTTTGGTAAAATCAGAAATCTTTTACAGCGTAAAAAACCTGCGACGGCTGAACTAATATCGTGGGTTGGCTTACTAATTGAAACAAAATTCCCAATTATAAAACTAAAATTGATTGAGGATAAAACAATAATATTATCTGAAACGGAAACTGACCATTTGAAACTTTCTTACTGCGTTTTGGCTAAAAATACAGAAGACGTGAAAAAAATATACAGTGAAATAAATCATTCTCTGTATAAAAAGCCAGATGATAAAGAAAATTCAGATGCAGTAAATTAATTTTCAATAATTTAATTAAATGAATAATCAGTTTTCATATCTTCTACCTATTGAATTTCTTACTGAAAAACTAAAACAAAATGGTTTTATTATTGATTTGGAAACTCAATATAACATTCAGAAGATTATTTCACCTGTTTTTGTATATGAGCAGCAGGAATATTTGGCAGAAATACTTTGCCCTATCATTGCAAAAAATGCGAATGAACAAGTTGTATTTCATAGGGTTTTTAATGAGTTTTTCGTGAAATTCAAAAAACAGGAAACGAATAAAGTAGATGAAATTCAAAATAAGGGAGAACACATTACTGATTATAAAAAAACAAAACCTGAGAAAACTCCTGATGAACAAAAAAGCAGATTTGATGATTATAAAAACCTATTAAACAAAGATTTAAAGTCGAAAGCAAAGCAACAGATAAAACGTAAAACTAACCGAAGTGGTGAAATTTCGGAATTAGTTGCAAACCGAAAGCACGGAACGAAACCACCCTACAATTGGAATATTTTTATAGATAAGCAAGAATTGGAATTAGACGAAAACATTCACAAAGTTTCGTCGCAAATGCGATATAAAGAAGAAACCGAAACACTAATAATTGATATTGAGCAAACGATAAAAGAGACAATTGAAAATTTTGGAATTATAAAACCTGTTTTCAAATTGATGTCGAAACATGTTGAGTATTTAATGCTCATTGACAGGTCGAATGATAAAAATCACCAAGCTCAGGTTTACGAACAGATTTACAATGTTTTCAAATCAAGTAATATTTATATTGAACGTTTCTTTTTTAGCAACGACCCACGACTTTGCGTGAATGAAAATTATTTGTCCGGTGTTACTTTATTGCAAATTTTTCAACGGCACCCCGAAAGTTTTTTGTTGTTTTTTAGCTCGGCAGAAAGTTTAATTTACATCCGTAAGTTTGAACCTTACAAATGGACTGAAACACTGAAAGAATGGAAACGCAGAATTTTATTTACCCCCGAACCTGAAAGTGAGTGGGGTAAGCGAGAAGAAATTCTTAATACCTTATTTCCAGTTATTTTTCCTGGCACCACTAATGGGATTGTTCAGCTTTCAAAATATTTCAACGAAATTCTTCAAAGTGAATTGATTAATCTCGAATTTTGGAAAGATAGAACGAATTTTGAAACCAATGAAATTGAAATAGATGACGAAATAGACTTTCTCGAATTTTATTACAGACCAGAATTGCTTACATGGATTGCTGCTTGCGCTGTTTATCCGGATATGAGTTGGAATTTAACATTGTATCTCGGAAAATTGCTTTCTACACAACAAGAAAATCTGAATACACAGGAAAATTTAGTTCAACTCAATCGTTTAAAATGGTTTAGAGACGGAAAAATACCTGACGAACAACGAATAAAACTTATAAAAAAAACAGAATGGTTACCCAAAGACATTGAACTTAATATTCGACAAGCAATTATTGATTTGATGCTGAAAAGTCCTAAACCAGACAACTTTGAAGAATCGTATGCTTATAATAGTTTTCTTACTAATTTGGTAATTAATGAAATACTTGTAAATCCTAAAAAAGAAAATATAGAAAAGTTAGCAAGAGATTTAGAATCGTTAATAAACGAAAATCTTACACAAGATTTTGTTTCCATTGTTCATGCTCTTGAAAATTTAGATATTTTAGATTTTAAACTTTCGTCGGATATTGCTGATTATTTACGGGAGAAATTGGGTATTGAGATAAAAACAAGTTCAGATACTATTACTGATAATAAGATTATCAGAGAAATAAATACTATTTTTACTGATCCTGATTTAAAATTTATAGAGATAGATATATCCGAAATAATGCAAGCCAATGAAATTAAATGCTTATATTATGCAATGGATGAAAATGAAAAAATTATTGGATTGTGTATAAACCATTTTGATTTTGACTCGGCATTAAATCATATATTTAGAAAAAGTGAAGATTGGGAATACTTGACTCATTTAAATCTGTACGATAATAAAATAAAAGATATTTCAAGTTTGCAAGTGTTGCATAATCTAAAAGAATTAAATTTAGATTTTAATGAAATCAGCGATTTAAGTCCATTGACAAGTTTAAGACAAATAATAAGTTTAAGTTTATTCTCCAATTCAATAACAGATATTTCTACAATAGATTATTTTAAACAAATTCTTGATTTAAACTTATCAAACAACAAAATTCAAAATTTTTCACTTTTGGGCAATTTATTGAGTTTGGAATTTTTGAATTTAGATAGTACCAACTTTCAGCAAATTTCAATTTTAAAAAACCTTAAAAATCTTAGTACTTTAATCTTAAACAATAATCAAATTAGTGATATTTCTGACCTTACGCAACTAAAAAATATTACAAAACTTGTTTTAAATAATAATCAAATAAGTGATATTTCATCAATCGGTGAATTATTTAAGATTTCAGAGTTATTTTTAAGTGATAATCAAATAAATGATATTTCGGCATTACAAAATTTGACAAAACTTCAAGTATTAGAACTAAGTGGTAATAAAGTAAATAATTTGTCAGCAATTCAAGAATTAAAAAGTATTACGAAATTATATCTTAGCGATAATGAAATCGAAAATATTTCAGCATTACATAATTTACATAATCTTAACTTTTTATATATAGTAAATAATCAAATATCGGATATTTCTTTTTTACAAGATTTACAAAACCTAAATTACCTTTTTCTATCAAACAACAGAATATTTAATATTTCGGTCTTAAGGAATTTATATAAATTAACCAATTTATACGTATCATTCAACCAATTAACTGATATTTCAGCACTACAGAATTTAACCAATTTAATTAATCTACATATTCAAAGTAACTATATATCCGATATTGCTCCTTTAAAAAATTTCAAAAAATTACTTAAATTAGATTTAAGATTTAATCCTATTAACTATATACCGGAATGGATTACAGATTTCCCAAATATGGATATTGTTTGGAGCAATCAATTCATTGAAACAAATTCTATCCTATTATTTAAAAATCCAATTGAAAATATCCCAATCGAAGTGGTTCAATTAGGTAAACAAGCGATAAAGTCATGGTTTACTGCCAATAAAAAGAAACTTAATGAAATAAAGATTTTTTTAGTTGGAGATGCTTCAGTCGGAAAAACCGCTATCTGCAAACGTTTAAAAGATAACACCTTCGATAAACATGAAAAACAAACAGACGGAATAAAAATTGAAAAATTGGTATTTGCCGATTTACCAACTTTTTCTAAACAAACTCGATTACATGGTTTGTCGGCTTATGTATGGGATTTTGGAGGACAGGAAATTATGACATCCACATTCCGTTTTTTTCTTACTAATCGAAGTATATACATATTTGTTCTTGAAGCACGAAATGATATTTCTACAGAGTCACATATTAGAAAATGGTTGGAAAATATCATAACTCAGGGCGGTAACTCACGTGTATTAATTGTTGTAAATAAAATTGATATTAATCCAGCTTTCGATATTGATTTGTATAACCTACGCAAAGAATTTCCACAAATAGAGGGTTATGTGCGCATTTCGTGTGAAAAAAACGAAAATCTGGACATGTTGAAACAATTGTTGGAAACAACCATACCGAAAGCCGAACTATTCAATACTGAAATCGACGAACGGTGGCTAAAAATAAAAGTAGAATTACAAGTGAAAACGGAGCAAAAACGAAAATTAAATGAAAGTGAATTTTTGGAAGTATGTACTAAACACAATCTTTTTAATCCCTTTGAACAAGCCCAATGTATTCGTTTTTTACATGATTTAGGAGTCATATTGCATTTTGACTCGCTTGATTTAGGAGAATACTACATTCTTGACCCACTTTGGGTAACCACAGGAATTTATCGAATTATTACTTCTGAAAAAGTGGCAAAGGCATCGGGTATTATATTTTATGAAGATTTAAGGGAAATAGTTAACACCACATTAAACGAAAACGGCGAATACAGCGAAATAACATATTCCAATTCCGAAAGTCGCTATCTTGCAGACATTATGGAAGAGTTTAGACTTTGTTTTTTTGCTTCGCAGAAAAGACTCATGCTCATACCTGATTTATTTAAAAAAGAAACTCCGGTTGTGGAAGTGGAACGCATCATCTACAGTGCCGAAAAACTCGAATTAATATACGATTATCAATTCCTGCATCCTTCCGTAATTTCGCGATTAATAGTTGCTATAAATGGAGAGATTCAGCACTTTTGGCGCTCTGGTGTAATAACAGCAAGCAAATTGCTCAATGCAACCTGTTTAGTTCGTGCTATCAATGATCAAATACAAATAACATTAATTGGCGACAGAAAAGATAATCGACAATATTTATCGCAAATTCGATATTTCATAAATCAGATAAACGAAGAATTTAAACTAAAACCAAAATTGTTAATTCCGCTTTCTGAAAATTCATTTATCGAATACGAAATGTTGTTAGAATTCGAACGTGAAGGTGAAAGAACATATCGCGACTTTAAATCAAAAAAAACATACCAAATAAGCCAATTATTAGAAAGCATAGAAAGCAACGAAGAAATTCAACGACAAAGCGGTACAATCGTAAATAATTACAATACAATAAATGTTACTGGAATGAATAACAAAGTGATACAAGATGCCGTGAAAAGTAAAATATCATTAATTGAAGATTCTGGGTTGAAAACAACTGATGAAAATAAAGGACTAATTCAAAATCTTGAATTACTTATAGATAAAAAGATATTTCTTGAAAAAGAACTGATATTAACATACGAAAGCGAAAAGAAATTTGCAATACAAACACAAATTAAAGAATTAGAAACTCAAATTTTAGAATTAAAACTATCAAATAATTCGATAAAAAATGAAACAAATAATAGCGAAAATACTAATAAAACACAGCTTATTAATTTCAAATTGGAGCTACACAACATTATTGATAAAAAAGGTTTTTCTGGAGTACCAGAAATATTAAAAAAAATTGAAAAATGTGAATTTAATTTCAACAAATCAATGCTGGCAAATATAAGAAATGATTCAATTTCGCAATTATCAGCGCTTATGCCAGATACTTTTTTGATTAGGTTAAGACGTTTTATTGATATGTTGGAATAGTATCGTTCTAATATTACCATTCCTACATTAATTGTTTTTCATCAACAATGCCTTTTTCTGTGCCTGTAAACTGTACAACAAATCTCAAATTCAACTTATTTAAATCCGAGTACCTTTTATCCTAACCAATACAAGTTTTTCCATATTTCCAAACCTCAAATCTGTATAAAAGTATGCTACCAGAATCATACCAATTAAAGGATGAATATAAACCGTTAATCAATTGCAAAAAGTGCATATTGCTCACAAGGATATTTTTCTAAATTCTTTTTGCTTTCAATTCGTGCAATTTCTTTTTGCTTTTTATGTTCTCTGTTTTGCAAAAACTTAAAACTTCCTCCAATAGCTGTCAACAAAAACAAAATTATAAGAATTTTATTATGGTTTTGCTTTTTCTTAGGTTTTATTTTAATCTCACAAATATTTTTTGCGAACAATCAGGATTATTTATTACAAATAAGTATTTCATTATCTGATTTTTATAGTGTAGAAATTAAAATAAAAACTTAATAATTTTCAGCAATTTAAACAGCCAAAGCCCAATTACAATTACTTTCATTATTAATACTTCGGCATTGCAGTTGTATTTCAGGATAGTTTTCTGAAAATAATGAATACTGTTTCGGATTGAAATTGGTGCTGTTAAATTTACATTCGATTGCAAAGTTTTTACCGTTTTCAATAGAAACTATAAAATCAATTTCGTTACCGTTTGTTGTTCGCCAGTAATGCAGATTATCAATTGAATACAAGTCTTTTAATCTGAGAAATAAATAATTTTCCAAAATTGCACCTTTGTCAAATTTTTCTTCAATTGTTTGAAAATTATTCAGTAATATGTTTCTCATTCCAAAATCGTTGAAATAGATTTTTGTCATTTTAGTTAATTCTTTTCTCATATTTTTGTAGAATGGTTTAAGCAAATCAATATGAAAACATTTTCTGAGAACATACAAGTAATTGTTTACAGATGTTGTTGATAATCCTAAAGTTCCTACAAGTTCATTCGTGTTTAGTAAATTTCCTGTTTGTTCGGCTAACAATTTCATCAAAAAATAAAATTTTTCCTGATTCTGAATATTTGCTTCGGAAATATCACGTTTTACATAAGAATTTAAAAGTTCTTTTAATATGCTTATTTTCTTTTCATTATTATTTGTAAGTACAACAGCCGGATACGAACCAAATATAAGATATTCTTTAAAATATTCTGCAATTTCATTTCTTTTTAACGATAAATATTGTTCATTTTCACGAATCTGAGCGAGTTCTTCTCTCAAAGAATTGTTTCCGGTTTTGAAATACAAAAATTCATCAAAACTGAGTGTCGAAAGTTCAAAAAGTTGTTTGCTTCCTGCCAAAGAATCTTTAAATTTGGTATCAATGTAAAATGCACTGCTTCCGGTTGCTATAATTTTCAGATTTTCAAAATATTTATCGTACAAAAGTTTCAGAAAATTTGTCGGATTTTCGAGATATTGAATTTCATCAATCAAAACAAAAATTTTCTTATTGTCTTTAGGTTTAGGAATAAATGTAAATATATTTTCAGGATGCTCATTAAGTTTTGAAAGAATGGAAATATCTTCTAATGTAATATCATAAACCTTGTCGTTACGATTTTCTAAAAAAGTTACAATTTGTTTAAGAATTGTGGTTTTACCGGTTTGTCTTGCACCAGCAATTATAATAAATTCTTTGTCATCTATCTGATTAACAATTTTTTTATATAGATTTCGTTCAAAATATTGCATACCTTTTAATTAAATTTTATTTATACAAAGATAATATTTATTCCCAAAATAAAAAATATCGGATATTTTTCATTTCTGAAATAAAAAATATCCTATTTTTCAAAATCAGAAGATTTCATTCCACCGAGCAATGCTGTATGCGATTGTTTCTTAGAATCAAGAGGTAAAGTGCTGATATATTTTTCAGTTGTTGTGATACTTTTGTGTCCGAAACCTTCTTTAATCAGGAAAATATTATTTGACGATTGCAGTAAAATTGTTGCCCACGAATGTCTTGCAAAATAAGTTGAAATATCTTCTTTAATTTCGAGTTTTTCAGCAATTCGCTTCAGATATTTATTGATTTGCTTTGTTCGTTGTTTAATTTTAACTTTCTGAATTACTGCAGATTGAGTTTTCTCAATTACATCAAAAATAAAATCATCCTGATTATTACTTTTTCGTTTCCATTTAGTCAGAATTTCATCAATAATATCTTTAATATCATCAGAATACGGAATTACAATCTTTTCGGTTTTACGTTTGACTGAAGTATTTGTTTTTTTTCTGATATATGTAATCACATTGTTGTAAGTGTCAATATCAGAAAACTTTAAATTGAAAATATCGGTCATATTTATTCCATTACACAAATACGAAAAAACGAACATATCTTTTGCATACCTTTCTTGCTCAATTTCTGTTTTATACGTCATTATTTTCAAAATATCCGAAATATCCAAAGCTCTTTTATTATTTAGAGTTTCGGGGATTATATATTTGCCTGTACCAAAAGGATATAAATCATTTAAAATGATATTATTCCGAATTGCATCTTTAAAAATTTTACGGATATTTTTGCAATGAATACTTACTGTATTTATTGATTTTTCTTCTTTGTTAATCAATTTATTTTCAAATGATTTTAAAAAATCAGGTGTGATTTCTGAAAGTTGAAATGTTTTTCTGTTAGTGAATTTTTTGAGTGCACTCAAAGTCGTTCGATACGTTGAAGCTGTCCCGATTTGATTATTTTCCATTAGCTCTTTATAATGATTTTCCAGTATTTCAAATACATTTTCGGACTTTTTATCAGAACCATTCTTTTTATCGTTAAATTCGTCTAATTTAGCCTTAAATTCGGTATGCGAAAACTTCACAGAAAAGTACTTATTCAGTACTTCCAGATATTCATTACGAATAAAATCCAGTTTGTTTTTGATACCTGTAATTCTATCAGATTTCCTTTTATTTGTCGATGAAAGAGCATCAAAATCGTCAGGATTTAAATCAAAACCAGTAGAATACAAGCGTTTATTTCCCTGAAAAGAAATTCTGTATTTAACAGGAAAAGAACCATCAACTTTCTTGCAATTTGCCCTTGTATCTAAACTTAGCGACAGTGAAATTTTTGGATTTTTAATTTCGTATTCCATAATATTTGGTTTAATTTGTAGTTTAATAATTAGTCTGATTTTTGCACCTGATGATTATTTTAATTCAGTATTTCAAGTAATTAAAAATTTTAACTTGCACCCGAATTTGCACCCAAAAGTAACAAAACATAACAAAAGAACCAAAAATAAAACGAAATATATTTTTAAAAATACATTTAAATCACTGATTTATATAATAAAACAAAGAATTACAAAATAACGATAAACAAAGCCGTGTTCCTTACAAGCAGGGGGTCACTGGTTCGACCCCAGTAATTCCCACACTGAAAATGAAAGCCTTACAAGAAATTGTGAGGCTTTTTTGATTCTGTGGTGTAAACATGGTGTAAACAAATTTTTGAAATTAAATTGGATAAAGCAAAAAAGTTTTAATTTCTAAGAATAAGTATGTAGAAGTTTTTACTTATTATACTTGGAAAATTTTAAACCGCTCGGTTTGCAGGTTCAAAATGACTTCACAATTAAAATCTCTTGAGGTGTGTTGGTTAATTAAAAGTTTAACTTAAAGTTAGAAAGCACAAACATTTATTTCTTTATTAACTTTTGGGAATTCCTGCCAAATCTTACCATTCAAACTTTTACCGTTTTCTTTTTTATTCCTTTTTACTTTATCAATACCCCACGTTCCCATTGTTTAAAAAAGAATGCTATATCATTTTGTTCGCATTGTTGTTTGATATTTTAAATCCATTCTTCGTCCATTGGTCTTGCTTTATTACCACTTTCGCCACCAACAATAACCCAATCAATATTTTTAAGATTTATTTTCCCTAAATCTTCTAAAAGAGGTTCTACCGAAAGAAATAAAACTGAGGCGTTTAATTTTCTTAATTTATCAATTCTCGGTAAACCATCTTTTTTATTTTCAACTGTTACACCAAGCCAGATATTTTTCGGAATATTTCTTTTTGATAAATATTCATACATATTATCAGCTCTTTTAGTTAAAATCTGATATATATGTTGCGGTGTTTTTTCAATTACATCAATTATTTTATCAAGATAATCGTAGGGCATTTCTTCGTGAAATAAATCACTCATTGAATTGACAAAGTAAATAGTTGATTTTTTTCTTTTTAGAGGTTCAAATAATCTGCTTGGAACAATATTAAAATCAAAACCATTTTCATATCCTGTAACTCCAATTGCTTTTAGTCTGATAGCCATAACTTCAGCATAGCAATTCTTACAACCTGCACTTCTTTTTGTACAACCTGCCGAAGGATTCCATGTTGCTTCTGTCCATTCTATTTTTGTAGCCATTTTAGTATTTAAACTGTAACTCTCCCAAAAATACGTAATTTTAAAATAATTCAAAAATATAAGACTGATAATTTGGTATTATCAGTTTTTTTATTGATTTTTGTTATTACGTAAATAAGTAATATAAGTATGGAAAACATGACAAAATATCCTGAATGGGTACTGAAATTCAGAGAAAAAGGTACTGCAATTCACTTTTTAAAAGGAAAATATTATCTTTATAAAATTTCAAGCAAATGGGACGCTGAGAAAAAACGTTCAAAAAAAATAACTGAAAAATTTTTGGGTACAATTACTCCTGAAGGTCTTGTTTTACCTAAAACAGAGAGAATTAAACAACATTTTAATAATATTTCTGTTAAGGA
>Ga0316608_1000448_pt1 | contig 19579 bp, 14 predicted proteins | sample MIS2016152B_MG_FD_207673 | JGI IMG/M metagenome (GOLD analysis project Ga0316608, IMG submission 207673) | Microbial mat bacterial communities from Middle Island sinkhole, Lake Huron, Michigan, United States - MIS.2016.152B | ecosystem: Environmental > Aquatic > Freshwater > Lake > Sediment...
TATAGAGAAGAACAAGGATTTTCATCCGATTGGGTTTTAGCTTCAGCTCTTGATAAAAAAGGTAATAAATGGTTTGGAACATCAGGAAATGGCGTTTGTAAAATGGACGAACAAAATTTTTATTATCTAACCAAAGGAGAAGGATTAACAAGCGATTATATTCTTTCATTATTGATTGATAATACTGATAGATTATGGATTGGAGCTTATGGCGGAGGCGTTTCTTGCTTTGATGGAGCAAAACTAATTCACTATGGTAAAAAAACTGGGTTAGAAGGCTCCTTAATATATGCTTTGGCTCAAATTGGGAATAAAATTTATGTGGGAACAGAGCTTGGATTATTTGTTATTGATGGAATTAAGGTAACTAAAATATTTACCGATCAAATTACGGCTCCTGTTAAATCGCTTTTTGTAGATAAATCAAATCATTTGTGGATAGGTACAATGGGCAAAGGTATTTTTGTTTCCGATGAAAAATCTTGTCAAGAATTTTATGCTAACAACCAACTTACTTTTTTAAATATTGAATCAATAACAAGCGATTTACAAAAAAACTTATGGGTTGGAACAACCAGTGGATTGAATAAATTAATTGCAATAAAATCAATACAAAGTAAAAGTATTGTTGGAAATTATCTGGTTAAACAATACAAAAAAAATGAAGGTTTTACAGGAAATAATTGCATGACAAATGCACTTTTTGTTGATTCGAAAAATCATTTATGGATAGGAACAGGTAGAAAATTAGTTTTATGTAAAACCGAACAAGAAATAACTCATAAAATAGCCCCAACCATTCAATTAGATAATATTAAGCTATTTTTAAAAACGGTTGATTGGTTGGCAGAAAAAGATTCTGGAAACATTAGTTTTAGCAATTTAATGAAATGGAATAACCTTCCAAAAGAACTAATTGCAAACTATAAAAAAAATCATTTCACTTTTTATTTTAGCGGAATCAATCAAAATTGCCCTGAAAAAACAAAGTATCGTTTTATTTTAGAAGGATTAGATAAAACATGGAGCCCAATAACTGAAAAAAATGAAATTACTTATTCAAATATTCCTTCTGGTAAATTTACTTTTAAAGTGTATTCTATAAATGAAAACGGAGTTCAAAGTAATATTCCTGCCATTTATTCTTTTACTATTTCGCCTCCATGGTGGGAAGAGATTTGGGCTAAAATCACCGCAATAATATTGCTAATAGCCTTGTTTTTAGCAATTATCAAAATAAGAGAGCAAAAATTAAAAAAAGATAAACAAAGATTGGAGCAAATAGTTAAAGAACGTACTGCCGAGGTTGTTCAACAAAAAGAAGAAATTCAATCGCAAAAAGAAGAAATAGAAACACAGCGAGATTTGGTAATTGAACAAAAACAACAGATTGAAGTTATTCATAAAGAAGTAACCGATAGTATTCATTATGCACAGCACATTCAAAAAGCAGTATTGCCTAGTCCAGAATATTTAAATACAGTTTTAGGCGATCATTTTGTATTATTTAAACCAAAAGATGTTGTTAGTGGCGATTTTTTTTGGTGCTCAAAGCAAGAAAACAACGTTGTTATAGCAGTTGCCGATTGCACAGGTCATGGTGTGCCAGGTGCATTTATGAGTATGTTAGGAATTTCATTTTTAAACGAAATTGTAAATAAGAAAAAAATATTGCAAGCCGATCAAATATTAAATGAGTTAAGACTACTTGTAATTGAATCGCTTAGCCAACGTGGTGAAAGTGGTGAACAAAAAGATGGTATGGATATTTCGTTGCTAATTTTAAATACCGATACACTAGAAGGCAATTGGGCTGGAGCAAATAATCCGATTTATATAATAAAGAAAATTGAGAATGATGAAATTTCTTTAGAGCCTCAAATTGATAGACCATCGAGTCAATTAATTGAATTAAAGGGCGATAAAATGCCAATAGCTATTCACGATCGAATGGATTTATTCACTAATCATCAATTACAATTTACTAAAGGAGATTGTATTTATTTATTTAGCGATGGTTATGCCGATCAGTTTGGTGGCACAAATGAAAAAAAGTTTAAATATTCAAAACTAAAACAACTTTTGGAGAGTATAAAAAATGATTTAGTTGAACAGCAAAAAATTAGCTTAAATAACGAATTTGAAACTTGGAAAGGAAGTTTTGAACAAACGGATGATGTGTTGTTGGTTGGAATAAAATTAAAATAAAAAATAATGGAAAATCAAGATAATGAATTACTTTTTCGTATTGCTAAATTAGTTTCAGAGAATAAAGAATTATCAAAACAAGTTAAAGAGTATTCTGCTAAAAATGAGGAGCTTTCGCACTTAAATGAAAAGTTGATGTCTTATTTAACGCCAGATCAAATAGAAAAAGGGCTTTTAGAAGAATGTCCATCATCTAAGGCATTGAAATTCAGAATGACAACTATTTTATTTGCCGATATTCAAGGATTTAAAGATATTTCGGAAAGTAGTGATTCTCAAAGTATGTTCGATGAATTAGATAGCATTTATTTTCACTTTGATCAAATAACTGAGAAGTATAAAATTCAGAAAATAAAAACCATTGGCGATACTTATATGTGTGCAGGTGGTGTTCCAATTAAAAATAGTACAAATCCTCTTGATGTTGTGCTAGCCGCTCTTGAAATGCAACATTATGTTGAAAAATTAAGAGAAAATTATGGTGGAGATAAAAGCAACTTTTGGCAAATAAAAATAGGCATTCACACAGGACCAGTTTTTGCCACAATATCTGGAAAGAAAAAAATATCTTATGAGTTAAAAGGAGAAACAGTAAACATTGCAAGTCGTATTCAATCGACTGGAGAATTAGGCAAAATAAATGTTTCTGTAATGACATATGAGCTTATTAAAGAGTATTTTACCTTTGAATATTATGGAAAAATTCCTGTAAAATATCAAGGCGATATGGAAATGTATAATTTAAAACGCATTAAATTAGCATATTCTGTTGACAGAACTGGAATAGAACCTAACGATATTTTTATGACAAAATATTGTTTGCGTCAATTTACCGATTTGCAAGAAGTAATTTTAGATAGATTAGAAAAAGAATTACCTGTCTATTTATATTATCACAATGTTAAACATACTATTGATGTGTTAACTCAAGCAGAGTTAATTGGCTTAGGCGAAGGTGTTACCGACGAAGAATTATTATTGCTTAAAACAGCAGGTTTATTTCACGATTTTGGACATATAATAGGTTACGATAATCATGAGTATTTTGGAACGCAATTAGCATGGGAGTATTTACCAAAATATGGCTATAATAAGCAGCAAATAGAAACTATTTGTGAAGTTATTATGGCAACAAAATTGCCTCCAAAGCCTGAAACTTTGCTACAAAATATAATTTGCGACTCCGATCTCGATTATTTAGGAAGAACTGATTTTATTCCTGTATCAAATAATCTTTATCGAGAATTAAAAGAACAAAACAAAATAGGTTCACTTAACGATTGGAATAAACTTCAAATAAAATTTATATCTAGTCATCAATATTTTACAAAAACAGCAAATAGCTTGAGAGAAGTTAATAAGCAAAAGCAAATTGATAGAATTAAATTACTGATAGTGGAATAAAAAAATTATAAATCTTCAAAAATTGTACTATCTGGAGCAAATTCAAGCGTATCTGGCTTAACATATCTAGTATGACAAGTATAAGATTTGGTAATTTTAATATCTGGCTTTTTAAATTTTTTACGATAATCAATTAATCTAGGATCAGCCATTACTTTTGCCATATATTTCCCAAATATTGGTAATGCAGTTTTACAACCTTCGCCAGTTTCGGTGGTACGAAAATGCAATAATCTATCATCATTTCCAACCCAACAACCTGAAATCAAATCGGGAGTTACTCCAATAAACCATCCATCAGATTGATTCGAAGAAGTTCCTGTTTTGCCGCCAAAATCTGTTTTAAATCGAAATAAATCGTGCTCAAATAAAGCTTGGGTTGTTCCACCTGGTTCGGTTAAACCTGCTTTCAACATTTCGCACATTAAAAAAGCAGTTTCTTGACTTAAAACTTGTTTTTTATTAGGTTTGTCTTCGTAAATAACATTTCCATTATGATCTTCTATTCTTGTAACTAATATAGGATCAACCAAATATCCATCATTAATCATGCAACAATAAGAATTTACTAGCTCAAATAAAGATAAATCGCTAGAACCAAGACAAACTGAAGGATAATTTTCAATTTCCGATTTAACTCCCATTTTATGAGCATATCTAATTATATTTTGCCAACCTACTTTTTCGGCAATTTGAACTGCAGCTGAATTTACCGATTTAGCAAAAGCGTGTTTCAAAGTCATTCGTTTTCCGCTAAATACACAATCGGCATTGTGTGGCGACCATGATTTTTTTACACCTTTTTCAATATAATTAATTGTTACAGGCTGATCGGATATTGAATCGCAAGGTCCATAGCCATGATCCATTGCTGCGGCATAAACATAGGCTTTAAACAAAGACCCTGGTTGACGCTTAAATTGATTTACGTGGTCATATTTAAAATATTTAAAATCAATGCCACCAACCCAAGCTTTGATGTATCCATTGTGCGGATTCATGCTTAAAAATCCTGTTTGCAAAAAGTATTTATAATATTTAATAGAATCGATAGAACTAAATGTGGTGTCTTTTTCGCCCTTCCAAGTAAAAACAGTCATTTTATGAGGTCTATTCATATAATAATTTACAGAGTCTAAGTTATTTTTATATTTGTTCATTAAATTCTCATAAGCCTTTGTTTGTTTAGCCGCTTTTTCAATATAACGAGGAAACTCATTGCCTTTTCCGTCCGACCAAGGTACTTGATCTCTCCAATGTTCATAAAAACGACGTTGTAACCATTGCATGTGTTCTTGCATGGCTTCTTCTGCAAATTGTTGAAGACGAGAATCAATAGTGGTATAAATTTTTAATCCATCGCTATATAAATTATGATTGGTAGTTTTACACCATTCTTTTAACGATTTGCTTACTGCTTCACGAAAATAAGTAGCATTTCCATCGTAATTATTTTCAACATTATATTTTAGTTTGATAGGTATTCTGCTAATAGAATCGTATTCTACTGAAGTAATAATGTCATATTTTTCAAGCTGTTGTAAAACGGTATTACGACGAGCTAAAGCATTTTTAGGATTCATTATTGGACTATAATACGATGGTGCTTTTAGTAAGCCAATCAATAACGCCGACTGCTCAATTGTTAATTTTGATGGTTTTGTATTAAAAAATGTTCTTGAAGCTGTTTTTATTCCGTATGCATTGCTGCCAAAATCAACTGTATTTAAATACATGGTTAATATTTCTTCTTTTGAATAAAAATATTCAACCTTTAGTGCACCAATCCATTCTTTCATTTTTGTAATTACCGCTTTTAATCCTGGAATATGCCCAAACAAGCCCCTAGAGTAATTGGTGCGAGTTTTAAATAAATTTTTTACTAATTGTTGCGAGATTGTACTACCACCTCTTTTTTCGCCATGAAACATCGACCAAATTATTGATAATGTAGCTTGATAATCAATTCCATGATGTTGATAAAAACGAATATCTTCGGTTGCAATTAGAGTTTTAATTAGTTTTTTCGAGATCTCATTATATTTTACAGGACTTCTATTTTCGGTAAAATATTTTCCCATTAATTTCCCATCGGCAGAATATAGTTCCGATGCAATATTTGATTTCGGATTGCTTAAATCCTTAATTTTTGGAGATTTACCAAACAACCAAAGAAAATTTATATCGATTAAGACAAGAAATAACAAGAAACAAACAAACAGAAGTAAAACTCCTCGAATAATGCGAAAATAAAGTGAGCGTTTTTTCTTTTCTTTTTTCTTTTTAAAAGACCAGTATTTCTGGATAAATTCTTTGATTAAATTTATTACTGTATTCACTGTTTTCTAAAATTTTTTGCAAATATAAGTTATCGTTGTTTTTATTATATGATATTCGTCAAAATAAGCAAAGTAGATTTTATTATAGATTATATATTTTAGTAAATGATAAAATATATATAGTGGTATAATTGTTTAAAAATAAACAATATATAGAATATTTTATTTGCCAAAGACTTTGTGTTTTTATGACTGATTATCAATTCGTTATAATGGGAAACAAAAGATTGCAAGGTTTTACACAAAAGTAGTGATTTAAAATTGAATGAAACAAGATTTTTAATACTTGATTTATTAAGTAAATAATCAGTTGTGCTATTTGTAGTCTTCAAAAATAAAAGACAAAGAAGAAAATTTTGAATTTCAGATAGTAATATCATTTTATAAACCTAAAATTGCACAAAAAATATTCAAAGAACGTTGGCAAATTGAAACTGCATTTAGAGCAATGAAAACAAGTGGGTTCAATTTAGAAGATGCTCATTTGATTGATATTGAAATGATTGAAAAACTTATTACTATAGTAACTATTGCATTTTACTGGGCTTATTTAGTCCGAATTTATTTACATGAACATGATAAGCCAATCAAAACACTAAACAATGGAAAACAAAGGAAAAGTTTTTTCAAACATGGTCTGACTTTTATTTCAACTGTACTGTTAAATTCTTATTTTCAATCAAATATAGATATTTTTAAATTTTTGTCATGTACTTAGCTGAAAATATTAAAATAGCTGAACTTTGTACATATTGCAATCCAGAATTGTTTTTTCTCATCGATTTAGCAACAGCAATACTAGCAGATTTAGTACAGGAATTATGTTACTATAAATAGCTAGTGTTTTATTTGATATACTACCGTAAAACATGAAAAAAATCATAGCTAAAAAAAATAAAAAATAACTAATTTTGGATATTAAAATCAAGCTAATCTTGATTTTTTTAAAACTATTCCTCATACAAACATTTTTACTATGAAAAAAATATTATTGACAGGCTCATTAGGTCAAATAGGATCTGAATTAACTATGGCTCTTCGTGAAATTTACGGCGGCGAAAATGTAATTGCATCTGATAAATGCCCAACTCCAAACGAGAAAATCAAATCATCGGGTCCTTTTGAAGAACTTGATGTTACAGATGCTGCTGCAATTGCAAGAATAGTTGACAAATATGAAATTGATGGAATAATTCACTTAGCTGCAATTTTATCGGCAGTAGGTGAGAAAAATCCACTGTTAGCTTGGGATATTAATATAAACGGAATGATTAATGTATTGGAAGTTGCACGTGATAAAAAAGTAAAACGTGTACTTATTCCTAGTTCTATTGCTGCATTTGGACCAACTACCCCTCGCGATAACACACCTCAAGAAACAATTCTTAAACCAACAACCATGTATGGAGTAACTAAAGTTGCTGGTGAACTATTGGCAGATTATTATGTTAGTCGTTTTGGAATGGATGTCCGTGGATTACGTTATCCTGGAATTATTAGCAATGAAACATTGCCTGGTGGTGGTACAACCGATTATGCTGTAGCTATTTATTACGATGCAGTAAAATATGGCAAATATGAATGTTTTCTTTCTGAAAATACCATGCTTCCTATGATGTATATGCCCGACTGTTTAAAGGCTACTATTGATTTATTTCATGCAGATTTTGCAAAATTAAAACATCATTCAGACTTTAATGTTGGAGCATTTAGTGTTACTCCAAAAGGAATGTTTGAATCGATAAAAAAATATATTCCTAATTTTGAGGTTACTTACAAAACTGATTTCCGTCAAGCAATTGCCGATTCATGGCCTAATTCAATTGACGATTCGGCTGCTCGTGAAGAATGGGGATGGAAACCATCTTTCGACTTAGACACAATGACACAAGATATGCTTAAAGCGATTCGTATTAAATGTGAAAAAGGATTGTATTAATTTTGGAATATCAAATAAGAAACAGAACCAAGCTCTGTTGGATAGCAATTTGTTAGTGATGTATTTGATGCTCGACAAAAATGTTAATCAAAGGAAATTTTAGAATTTTCTTTGATATTTTTATGCCTTTAAAAACTGTTAATGACAGATTTCAATAATTAGCTAAATATATGATATTTGTATCTGTCATAAAATTTGGAGAATCTTTTTAGATTTTGGAACTCGCAAAGACTAAGTATAAGCTTTATAGTATCTTATAAAGATTTGCATTTGCTATATTATTATTTAATCGTACAATAATGTTTAAATAAAAATATTATTTTTATTTATTCTTTTGAACGTTAATAACGTTTTAACCGTATTGTAAATACCATTATATCGTAGCCACATTCTTTGTAAAGTTCTTCTTGCGAGCCATGTTCAACAAATGAATCGGGAATATCTATCTTTACTAAATTTGCTTGATAATTGTGTTCGCTCATAAATTCGAGCACTGCACTGCCCATACCTCCAACAATAGTTCCATCTATTTAAACCCAAATTCCGCAATAGAAGTAAAAAAGCACATGTAAATATATGATTTTAAATTCATTATATCTAATATTTTCTAATGCTACGCATTAGAAAATATTAGGTGTATTTAACTTATTTAAAGCGTATTATATTGAAATATTTTATTTAATGTGTAATCTGGGTTTAAATCCAGTCCAGATTTTTCTTAAAATATAATAAATTCAAAAACATACGACATAGATTGGCTTTTCGCTATTCTCAAAAATCATTCTTTTTTCAATTATCAAATTTATTGTTGAAAAAGTTTTATAATAAATCTATTTCGATTTTTGACTATGTTGGTTTAGCGATTTTCGCTAAATTAACAACTATCAACAGCATTCATTGTATAAAAAACAGACTTCTAAATAAAATAACTTTAAAGAAATATATTTTTTATCTTTGTTTTGTAAATGCTAATATAATGACAAAAGAAACAGCAATAAAGCTATTTAACGAGAACCATATACGCACCCAGTGGGATGACGATCAAGAAAAATGGTATTTCTCTATAGTTGATGTAGTGAGCGTTCTTACGGAAAGTAAAAATGCTAATAATTATTGGAAAGTACTGAAAAATAGACTTAAAAAAGAGGGTAGCCAGTTGGTTACAAATTGTAACCAACTGAAAATGCAATCGTCAGATGGCAAATATTACAAAACGGATGTAGCTGATACTGAGCAGTTATTTAGATTAATTCAAACAATCCCATCTCCTAAAGCTGAACCTTTTAAATTATGGTTAGCAAAAGTTGGACGAGAGCGAATAGATGAAATTGAAGATCCTGAAATAGGTATTGATAGATTAATGGAAACATACTTTCGTAAAGGATACAGTAAAGAATGGATTAATCAACGTCTCAAAAGCATAGAAATCCGGAAAGAACTTACTGATGAGTGGGACAATAGAGGGGTTAAAAAAGGACAGGAGTATGCAATCTTAACCGATGAGATTACAAAAGCATGGAGTGGATTTACAACAAAACAATATAAGACATACAAAGATTTAAAAAAGGAAAACCTTCTAAATCACATGACAAATCTTGAATTGGTGTTAAATATGTTAGCAGAAGCATCTACAACTGAGATATCGAAAGATAAAAAACCAAAAACATTTATGGAGAATAAAGACATAGCTCGAAAAGGTGGAAATGTTGCTAAAGCTGCTCGTTTAAAACTAGAAAATACTACTGGCAAAAAAGTTGTAACAAAACTAAATGCCAAACATTTAGATAATCCTGAGTTGAATGATAAAAATAAATAACAAAGTCTTAATAAATAGAGATTTAATTGGTGTGTAGCACTTAGCAAAAAGTTCATGTTAAACTAAATCACGACGAAAACTTCCACTATTTAAAATAGAGTTCAGATTTTCTCAAAATATAATAAATTAAAAACATACGACATAGATTAGCTTTTCGCTATTCTCAAAAATCATTCTTTTTGAAATTATCAAATTATTGTTGAAAAAGTTTTATAATAAAATTTGTTTTATAGTAAATCTATTTCGACCTTTGATTCTGTTGGTTTAGCGATTTTCGCTAAATTAACAACAAACAAAACCAAAAATTAGAAAAATGCTTCTCTTTATTTTTCATGATTGATTTTAATTATTGGTTATATCTATAGTAAAAATTATATGAGATTGTATTACCTTAGATGTTGCTGGCAAGCGTAATGGCGACCTACACAGTGAAAAATTTGCTGCAAAAAGAAAAAAAAGAAAAACGATATAATGAACAGCCAACCCACAAAACTGCACATTCGCAAGCTCAGACACACAAGTCGATGCTTTAGCTTGCAAAAGAGCAGTTTTTTTTGCCAATGCATCCGTAGATAATTGTATATTTGTGCTTAATAATAAAACATTTAAACAGATTTTAAATTAATGGAAATACGAATCTTGAAACCTAGGAGGGCACTAAACAAAGCCTTTCTGAAAGTAAAACCTAATAGGACTGAAATCGAGTGTTTCAAGACTAATTTAATCCAATTACTTGACAGGATAAATGACAGTGAATCGGAAGAATTTCATAAAAATCTTGTTTCTGATTTTCTGAAAGATACTTACTATAAGCAAAATCATTTTATAAATACAAAAGGACGAAACGACCTTGTAATACATAACACAAACAGTGCCTCTGGCACCGTGGGTGTTATTATTGAAGCTAAAAAGCCGACTAATAAATCGGAAATGCTGAAAGCATTCGCTACTGGGGATACACAGGAGCAAATGCTTTCAAAAATCAATGTAAAAGCATTTCAAGAATTGGTTTTGTATTATTTACGTGAACGTATTACTCAAAAAAACATTGAAATAAAATATCTGGTTGCAACCAACATTAACGAATGGTTTATTTTTGATGCAACGCTTTTTGATAGGTTATTTGCCCAAAATAAAAATCTTGTAAAACAATTCAATGACTTTGAAGGCAATAGATTGGCTGACACAAAAACTGATTTTTTCTACAAACAAATAGCTGAACCCTTTATTGCTGAGATAAAACACGATATTGAATTTACCTATTTTGATATTCGTGACTATAATAAACCTCTACGAAATGATGATAAAAAGGACGATAATAAACTAATTTCATTATTCAAATTACTTTCGCCCGAACACCTTTTAAAACTACCGTTTGCCAACGATAGCAACAGCCTTGACAAACGTTTTTACGGTGAATTACTTCATATTATTGGATTAACCGAAACCAAAGACGGAAGTAAAAAACTAATTGAACGAAACAAAGACGGCGAACGAAATACAGGTTCATTCCTTGAAAATGCAATTATACAATTAGATAGTCTTGATAAAATTTCAAGGTTAGAAAATCAAAACCAATTTGGAGCAAACACTCAAGAACGGCTTTTTAATGTTGGACTAGAATTGAGCATTACTTGGATTAATCGTATTTTATTTCTAAAACTATTAGAAGCTCAATTAATTACTTATCACAAAGGCAATAAATCGTATGAGTTTTTGAGTTTCGATAAAATCAAAGATTACGATGATTTAAATAGTTTGTTTTTTCAAGTGCTTGCACGCAAGCAAAACGAACAGAACGAAGATGTTAAAGCTGCGTTTTCAAAAGTACCTTATTTGAATAGTTCGCTTTTTGAACCAACGGAAATTGAGCATACAACAATTTTTATTAGCAATTTACGTAATGATAAAACCTTGCCTATTTATCCGCAAACTGTATTAAAAGACAGTACAGGCAAAAAACGCACAGGCAATATCAATCCGCTTGAATATTTGTTCGAGTTTTTGAATGATTATGATTTTGCCAGCGAAGGAAGCGAAGAAATACAAGAAGATAACAAAACCCTTATAAATGCGTCTGTTCTTGGTTTGATTTTCGAGAAAATAAACGGCTACAAAGATGGTTCATTCTTTACACCTGGGTTTATAACCATGTATATGTGCCGTGAAACCATTCGTAAAGCGGTAATTCATAAATTTAACGAAACCAAAAAATGGAATTGTACTGATGTTGATTCGCTTTACGATAAAATTGAAGACCGAAAAGAAGCAAACAAATTAATCAATGATTTAAAAATTTGCGACCCTGCCGTTGGTTCGGGACACTTTTTGGTTTCGGCACTCAATGAAATGATTGCGATAAAAAGCGACCTTAAAATATTGCAAGACCGTGATGGGAAACGTTTAAAAGAATATCATTTTGAAGTTGTTAACGATGAATTGATAGTAACCGACGAGGACGGCGAACTATTCGAATACAACCCCACAAACAAAGAAAGCCAACGCATACAGGAAACCTTGTTTCATGAAAAACAGACAATAATTGAAAACTGTTTGTTTGGTGTTGACTTAAACCCCAATTCCGTTAAAATTTGTCGTTTGCGTTTATGGATTGAATTATTGAAAAATGCTTATTACATTCAGGATTTTAATTCCGTACGAACGTTGCATGCAACGTCTCCACAAGAATTACAAACCCTTCCAAATATTGACATAAATATAAAATGCGGAAACTCACTTATTAGTCGTTTCTCGCTTGATTCTAACCTAAAACAAATAGCCAAAAGTGCTAAATGGAACGTGTTCTCGTATCAGAATGCGGTGCAGGCATACAAGAAAAGTACAAACAAAGAAACAAAGCATGAATTAGAAAAATTAATTCAGACTATCAAATCTAATTATATTCAAACAATTCAGCAAAGTAATCCGAGACTACAGAAATATTATAAATTAAAACAAGAGTACGATTACAAATTTCCAGAAAACGGTTTGTTTTTGCACGAGCCAGAGGTCGATTACGGTGGAAATGTCGAAAAAAGGGAAATAGAAAAACTAAAACTTGCAAAGGAGATAGGGAAAGTATTAGCGGAAATTGAAGCAGAAAAGTCGTTTTTTGAAATTCAACATGCTTTTGAATGGAGGTTTGAATTTCCCGAAGTATTGAATGATAATGGAGATTTTGTGGGTTTTGATGTGGTTATTGGAAATCCGCCGTATGGTATTAAGCCAAATGAAATGAGTAAAGAATACTTTCGTTCAATGTATTCAGCAATTGACGATATTTATACATTATTCATTGAGCTTGGTCTTAAAATTATTAGAGAAGGCTCAAATATTAGTTTTATTAATCCAATTACATGGCTGACAGGACCAAAGTATAAAAACACGAGAAACTTGTTCAAAGATAAAAACTCTTTGGTTAAAGCAATAAACCTTCCATACGATATTTTTGCTGATGCTTTTGTAGATACTGGAATTTACTTTTTTCAAAGAAAAGCTAATGACGGATCCGATGTTTTTGAATTTAATCCTAAGGACAAAATTCAAATTGAAGATTTACGAAAGATCGAATTCAAATTTCTTAGCAGAAAAGTTTGGTCAACAAGACCCGACTTGAAAATTAATCTGAATGAATCTGATAATTCAATTTTTTCTAAACTTGACTTTTCCCCTTATAGACTTTCAAACTTTGCAGAAACTGTTAGAGGCATCTTAGCTGATAAAACAAATTACAAGAACGAAGCAGGCAAAGATTTAAAAAAAATATTTACAGGTAATTTAAATAGATACACAATTGATGAGACTTTCAGTTTCATTAAATATGACAACAGCTTAAAAGAGAAGCCAAAGAGCTACATTTTTTTTACAGGCGAGAGAATTCTAATTAGAAGAATAATCAGTCGGCAGTTCAGAATGATGGCTACTTACACGGATGAGGAATTCGTTTGCAAAAAGGATATTTATATCGTCAAATTGAACGATGACACGTTAAGTTATAAGTATATATTGGCATTACTTAATTCTAAATTGCTCTCGTATTACAAAACAAAAAATTCAGGATCCGCAAAGAAGGATGATTTTACACAAATCACTTTGGGTGATATAAGACAGCTTCCTATTCCCAAAATAGATACAATCACACAAAAACCATTTATTAAATTGGTTGACGCAATGCTAATCACAAAAAAGAGAACTGAGGATATAACTGACTTAGAAACCCAAATAGACCAATTGGTTTACGAGTTATACGAACTTACGCCCGAAGAAATTGAGATTGTGGAAAATTCGGTAAAATAATTAAAAAACAAGAGTTTAATGTTTTACTGACATCAGTAAAACATTAAACTATTAAAATACAGAAATATATGGATATTCAAACAATAGCAAAATATCAAAACACATTTGAGCTATACGCTCACAAACAAGATGATGTGGAATATTGGCTAGCTCGTGAGTTACAAGAGCTATTAGGATATTCAAACTGGCAGAACTTTTCCAAAGTAATAGAAAAAGCAATAAGAGCGTGCATCAATTCAGGACAAAATGAAGACGACCATTTTATTGGTGTCAGTAAAATGGTTGAAATGCCTAAAGGTGGCGAAAAAGAAATCGACGATATAATGCTTACTCGTTATGCCTGTTATTTAATAGCACAAAACGGCGACCCCAAAAAAGAACCTATTGCCTTTGCTATGAGCTATTTTGCTTTGCAAACCCGCAAACAGGAGTTACTGGAAAAACGCATTAATGAAATTGAACGAGTAAGAGCAAGACAAAAACTAACGGAAACTGAAAAAGAATTATCGGGTTTGCTCTATGAACGTGGCGTGGATAACAAAGGTTTCGGACGTATCCGCAGCAAAGGCGACCACGTTTTATTTGGTGGTTACAATACGACCCAAATGAACTAACAAACTTCAACGTTCAAAAAGAAAACCTGAAAGGAGAACAAAAAATAACCGCAGAACATTTAAAAAACAATAAAGGGGTAAGGGATTTATTACTTAAACGAGGCATTAAACCAGAAGAACTCGAAGCTGAAGAAGATATTAAAAAAGTGGAAAGGCGTTTAAAATCAGAAGATAAAAAACTACTGAAAGATATTCAGAAATTAAAAGAAAGCGAAAACAACGATAATGAAATAAATCAATAATACCCACCGTTGTCAAGCACTTCACGTTATAGCCAATTGTTGGGACTGTGCAAAACAAATAGAATACTAAAATTTCAACATTAAAGCAAGGATAAGTGTGTGAATAAGAAAGTGAAAATAAATATAAAAACCGTATATTTGCAATATGGAAGAACAAGGTTACATAGAAGTTAAAATTGATGGTTTAGTAGGCAGCAAGCCACTAAAACCCATTGATATTGACATTGCGGAGATAAAAGAAATTATCAGCGATGTGGAAACTTTTTTGTACCCTACAAGAGTAGAAAAAGCAGAACGTCCGCATATTTCATATAAGCTAGAAGAAGGTTCGGCAAGGAATTTATTTTACTTGCCTATATCGGGTGTTTTGTTATTTATTGGTTTAACAGGAGAAATTAACAATAGAGGAAACATTGATTTTTTGGATAACAAAAGGGCGGAGATTATAGATAAATTTCAGCGTAAAGCAAAAGAAAAAAATCTTGAAATTTCGTTTTACAGTTCCTCAAATACGAACCCAATATTAAAAATTAATCACGAAACCCAATTTTTCAAAATCGCTGCTACATTTATCGAGACTGAGTTCCTTTTGTATGGTAAAGTGAATGAAGAGGGAGGTAATAATCCTAATTTTCATTTATTAACCAAAGAATATGGTAAACTTGTCATAAGTGCAACCGAACAACAGCTTTTGGAAGGAGAAAAAAGATTGTTTAAGATTTATGGAGTAAGGGCAAAAGGGAAACAAAATCTTTCTGATGGAAAACCTTTTGACCTTAAATTGATTGATTACATTACATACAATCCAAATTATAATGAACACAAACTGGATTTGCTAATAGACAGAGCCTCGATAATATGGAATACGATCCCTAATGTGGATTCTTGGTTAAACGAAATAAGAGGAGGCATAAATGGATAGTATTCTTCTTGATACTTCTTTTTGTATTCGATTGCTTAAGAGCAATGATACATTACATCAAAATGCAAAGGACTATTTTAAATATTTTTTAGAACAAAAGGTAGAGATTTATTTATCAAGCATTGTTATAGCAGAATACTCAGTAAAAGATGATGCTAATAATTTACCTCTTGAATTTGTAAAAATTATCCCATTCGATTTTTTTGATGGTAAAACCGCAGGTGAGTTTCATTCAATCTTAATCAAGAATAAGGAGCAAGTTGCCGATATTGAACGCAACGTAATTAAAGATGATTGCAAACTCGTAGCTCAAATATTCAACAGAAAAATTGGGGCATACATTACAAAAGACAAAAAATCTTTTGGACAAATATTTAAGCCAATACAAAAAGAAAAGGGTTTTGATATAGAATTGCTTGATTTAGAAATACCATTGAAAGATTTCAAAGGGGAATTGTTTTGATTTTTGACTCATAAACTCAATACTGACAATGATTTTCAAAAACGGTGGACAGGCTGGCTATAATAAATAGGACTTTAAGCGGTGCGTAGCACCCAGCGAGAAGAACATATTGAACTTTTACTTCATTAAGCTTTCCAACGGATTACTTAAAATAATCAAAACTCAGCTAAAAAAAAGCTTAAAAAAGAAGGATAACAAATTGCTAAACTTACCAATATTTTCACTAATTTATCAAATCACAAAAATATTATTATCAGATATTTAGATACTTGTGTTTAAGTTTTTAACCGTATTGTAAATACCATTAATATCGTAGCCACATTCTTTGTAAAGTTCTTCTTGCGAGCCATGTTCAACAAATGAATCGGGAATACCCATTCTTACTAAATTTGCTTGATAATTGTGTTCGCTCATAAATTCGAGCACTGCACTGCCCATACCTCCAATAATAGCTTTATCTATTTAAAATCCAGTCCAGATTTTTCTTTATTTTTCATGACTGATTCTAATTATTGCTTGTATAGAATAAAAACCCAACCACGACACACTTTGTCGTACTCGTTCCGTATCTTTGTACTAAATATTTAAGATATGGAACAGAATATAAAGTTTAAATTATTGGAAAGCATAGGTAAAGTATATGAGCAATCTAAAGATTGCAAGCTTGATTCAGCGTTTTTCGAGAAAGTGGATGCCGAATTAAAACACCTTTCCGATTATTTTAAGGTTTCTCAAAACCAGTCATTTATAATTGCAATGGTTTTTGGACTTAATTACAAAGGCAATACCGTTGATTTGACAGACTTGATTGAGTATTTCAATTGTAACCCTATGAAATTATTGGAATTTAGTGATGATTTTGACACGTTGTACTCAAAAGGTATTTTAAAAAAACAAAAATCTTCATATGGAATTAAACTAACATTATCTAACGACCAATTTACTGTAAACGAGAAAATTACCGAGGCAATACTGAACAACAAACTTATGCCTGTAATTGAGCGTGAAATTTTTAAAAATGTAATTGAACTTCTTGAAAAGTTCTACAAATTAGGCGAACAACGAGATAACAAAGATCTTTCTACTTTTGAACTTTTTGCCCAAGCAAAAGAATTAATTTCTTCAAATTTACATTTTCCACTTATCAATAAAATTAATAATTATCAGTTTAGTATCGAAGATACATATCTTTTCATTTACTTGATTTGGAAAACAGTAACAGGAAATGAAACTACTGATATTGGTCGTGTAACAGAAGGTGTTTTTGATAACCCTTCTGAAAGAGTGAACTATGTTCAAAAGATAATGTCAAATGAAAATAAGCTAATAAAGCAAAATCACATAGAAATTGTAGAAGCCAGTTTCTTTAGCTATACTGAAATGAAACTTTCTGATTCATCGGTTAAAATGCTACAAGAATTAGGGTTGAAACTTTTCGCTAATAAAAAGAAACAAGATAATATTATTGAACCTGCAAAAATAAACTCTAAAGTTCTTTATTTTAATGAATTTGAGCATAAACAGCTCGATTTATTAAAAACGTTGTTACAAGAAGATAATTTCAAGGAAACACAAAACAGATTACAAAATAAAGGTTTGCCGAAAGGAATTACAGCTTTATTGCATGGGTTGCCAGGTACAGGAAAAACAGAAACAGTTTTTCAAGTTGCAAAAGATACCAATAGAGAAATTGTGAAAGTTGATATTAGTCAGTCAAAATCAATGTGGTTTGGTGAAAGTGAGAAAATTATAAAACGCATTTTTACTGATTACAAGGCGTATGCAAAAGATTGTGAACTAATGCCAATACTATTGTTTAATGAAGCAGATGCAATTATCTCAAAACGAAAAGAAAACAGTAGTACAAATGTTTCGCAAACAGAAAACACTATACAAAATATTATACTTGAGGAATTAGAATCTTTTGAAGGTATATTCTTTGCAACTACTAACTTAGCTAAAAATATTGATTCTGCATTTGAAAGAAGATTTTTATTTAAAATAGAATTTCAAAAACCTGATATTTCAGTAAAAGCCAAAATATGGAACTCTAAATTACCAAGCCTTTCTGAAATCGAATGCGAAACTCTTGCAAATAGTTTTGATTTTTCGGGAGGTCAAATTGAAAATATTGTAAGGAAAAATGAAATACATGAAATAATTAACGGTATATCAGTAAATTTCAACAATATACTCGATTTCTGCAAAATAGAAATTTTATTTAAAAACAAAATTAAAATAGGATATAAAAACGCATAAAAATATGTCAAAAAGAGAATCTATTTCACGCTATAGTCTTATTATTAAGAAACTTAGAAAAAAACCAGCAAGTTTTAAAGAAATTTCAGATTTGCTTGCTTTAGAATCAGATTTGCAGTCATATAATTTTAATATTTCAATACGCACTTTTCAGCGAGACCTTGACGATATTCGCAGTATTTATAATATTGATATTAAGTATAATTACTCACAAAAAGTATATTTTATTGATACCGACGAGCAACCAGAAGTTAACGAAAGAATTATGGAAGCTTTCGATACTTTTAATGCGTTAAATATTACCGATAGACTTTCAAATTATATTCATTTTGAAAAAAGAAGACCTCAAGGAACCGAAAACCTTTATGGTTTATTGCATGCAATAAAAAATCAATTTCAAATCAAATTTACATATCACAAATATTGGGGTGATGATAGTGTATCACAAAGAATAACAGAGCCTTATGCGTTAAAAGAATTTAAAAATAGATGGTATGTAGTTGCAAATGATTTGAAAGATAATCAAGTAAAAAGTTTTGCATTAGATAGATTGAGCGATTTAGAAATTACTAAAAAAAGCTTTCAAATTTCGAATAACTTTAATGTAAACGAGCACTATAAATATTGTTTTGGCATAGTTGGACCGAACGATGAAAGTCCTCAAGAAGTAATTTTATCAATTCTTCCATCGCAAGGAAAATACATAAAACTATTGCCCTTGCACGAATCGCAAGAAATCTTGAAAGACAATGAAAATGAATTGTTGGTAAAATTAACCTTATTTGTAACCCACGATTTTTATATGGAAATTCTTTCGCTAGGCGAAAATGTAAAAGTTATTCAGCCCGAATGTTTGATTAACGATTTAAAGACGACTTTTAAAAACGCATTAAAACTTTATTAAAATGGAAACACTAGATAGTATTGCAGTAGAATTAAACAAGTTACTAGATAATGATAAATTAGATAAAACACAGATTGATTGTTATTTAACAAAATTGAAAGTATTTTTTAACGTAAAAATAGAAATGCTCGATTTTGTTTATTTTAACGAAGAAAGACAAAGCAAAGCTCAGA
>Ga0316608_1000452_pt1 | contig 19456 bp, 26 predicted proteins | sample MIS2016152B_MG_FD_207673 | JGI IMG/M metagenome (GOLD analysis project Ga0316608, IMG submission 207673) | Microbial mat bacterial communities from Middle Island sinkhole, Lake Huron, Michigan, United States - MIS.2016.152B | ecosystem: Environmental > Aquatic > Freshwater > Lake > Sediment...
TAGACTCAGGGAAAGGTTATTATGTTATATATGACCCAAATACTAATACCCTTGGGACTCAAACATCTTTGGGGGATAATACTTATTGCTTTTATTTCTCCTCTACTACTATGTTAGATGGTAGAATATTTACTTCTTACCGTAATGCAATTGCCTCAACTAAAGGTTATTACGTTATATATGACCCAAATACTAATACCCTTGGAACTCAAACATCTTTGGGAGATAATACTGATTGCTCTGATTTCTCCTCTATTACTATGTTAGATGGTAGAATATTTACTTCTTATTCAAATGGGGGAGACTCAGGGAAAGGTTATTATGTTATATACTCCCCAAATACTAATACCCTTGGGACTCAAACATCTTTGGGGGATAATACTTCTTGCTCTGATTTCTCCTCTACTACTATGTTAGATGGTAGAATATTTACTTCTTACCGTAATGTAATTGACTCAACTAAAGGTTATTACGTTATATATGACCCAAATACTAATACCCTTGGAACTCAAACATCTTTGGGAGATAATACTTTGTGCTCTGATTTCTCCTCTATTACTATGTTAGATGGTAGAATATTTACTTCTTATTCAAATGGGGGAGACTCAGGGAAAGGTTATTATGTTATATACTCCCCAAATACTAATACCCTTGGGACTCAAACATCTTTGGGGGATAATACTTCTTGCTATAATTTCTCCTCTATTACTATGTTAGATGGTAGAATATTTACTTCTTATTCAAATGGGGTAGACTCAGGGAAAGGTTATTATGTTATATATGACCCAAATACTAATACCCTTGGAACTCAAACATCTTTGGGAGATAATACTTATTGCTCTGATTTCTCCTCTATTACTATGTTAGATGGTAGAATATTTACTTCTTACCATAATGCAATTGCCTCAACTAAAGGTTATTACGTTATATACTCCCCCGAGTCTCAAAACTTCGTAGAATGTAAAAACAACATTTACACAGGTATAGAGAATGGTCAAATAATTGATGGTGTAGGTGATTTGCCTTGAAATTTATAAATGGTTTTATATCCAACAACCCTAATTCACAAACAACGGAAGAATTAGTAACCTCCAAACAACTTAGAAATATTTCTACATCTGATTATGTAATGACAAACCTAGATGAGTTTTATGCTTATTTAGGTGATAGTAATGTAACAACCGCAAGCACTATAGGTTTGCAAAATGATGGATTTACTGTTTATACAGAAGACAGTGCAGTTTGTGTATATCTAAGACCTGGTAAATATTTTGTAAAAAATAATTATGATATAAATAATGAACCAGTTCCTTATAATTTATATAACAAACTTATATTAGATAAAAGTGTAGAATTCAGAACAGATAAAGATGTAACCATAAGACACATGAATGCTTATGCTGGTTTTTATGGTAAAGATGAAACTTACATAGAGGCAAGTTCTATAAGTGGAAGTACTATTGTTTTAGATGAAAGTCAACTTTATTATACCAATGGATCAAGAATAGGAATAGATATAGATTATGATTTATGGTGGAGACAGAATATGGCTTTCTATGATGTTAATGATTATAGAAATAACTATATTGATAAAGTAACAGATATTGCTTTAAATGGTTCAAAAGTTACCCTTACATTTGACCATAATATTAAAAATGAAAGTTCCCTTACTACAGTTTTAAAACCTGATTTTTGTGATAATGTTTATTTAGAATACCATGCAGAGCCTTATAGTAGCATGGTAGGTGTTGCAGTTAATTTAGACAATGTTGTTAATTCAACAATTATTATTTACACGGACTAAAAGATGAATAGTTTTAATAATGTAATTAACAGTAACTATGGTTATAACTTCGGAAATACTATAAAAGTAAAATCTGTAAATAATGAAAATAGATTTGGTGTCGTTACAGGTGTAAATAAGAGTAATATTAATTTTGATGTAAATGGCACTTATACAGGTTCAACCATATGGGAGCCTACTAATGGAATATACTATTGGGAAAGTATAGATATGTCTTTGGATGGTAACTATATTGCTGCAGTCTCTGATTCGTATGATTTACAAATATCAGAAGATTCCGGGAAATCTTGGCGTACTCAAACAGTTGCATCTTTACTATGGGGAACAATAAGAGTATCGGGTGATGGCAAATATATGATGTGTGTTCCCTTCTCAGGAAACATATTCATATCTTCCGACTATGGCTACTCTTGGACTTCTACGGCTACAAGTTCCTCTTGGATAGGTGGGTCTATTTCTTACACAGGGAAGTATATGCTTTCTGGTATAGACTATGGGGAAAGTGCATTCATATCATCTGATTATGGTCAAACTTGGACAGATATTGGCATACTTCCTTATGATTGGAAAGGGTCTTCCATATCTTCATCTGGGAAATACTCTATTGTATGTTTTACAGATGGAATAGCAATGTCTTCTAATTTTGGAAACACCTTTGAAACTCATGTTGTTCTTGGGGATTGGAAAGATGTGCATGTCTCCGCCTCTGGTAAATATATCTTACTAAGTGGGGCGGGGGAATATGCAATCTCTTCTGATTTTGGAGGAACTTGGAGTATTACTTCTTTGGCTGGTGATTGGAATAGATGCTCTATGTCCTCTTCAGGTAGATATATGGCTATGAGCACGTCCCCAGGAGTTATAATTACTTCTGATAATTTTGGCTCAACATGGCAAACTTCATCGTCCCCCAGCTCCTCGTGGACTTCAATCTCTATGTCTGGGTCTGGTCAAGCAATAGTCTCTTGCGCATATACTGACTATATTTACATGCTAAGTCAATCACAATTATTCTTTGATTGTAAGGATAATTATTATATTGGATTTCAGAATGAGATACCTATTAAAGGTCAATCTAATCTCCCCTATCCTGTAGAATATAGATTAACTTTCAATGGTAATGGGGCTACCTCAGGATCAATGCCGCCACAATATATAGTAAGAGGAACTGCAACACCTATAGCTGACTTTGCATTTTCTCGAACAAATTATGATTTCCTATATTGGGTAGACTCTTATAATAACATATATTATAATGGTGACCTCATTACAATAACGACACATTCTTCTCTTACAGCTATATGGGAGATTATACCTCCTATAACTATTACATTCTCAGATGGTGCTCCTAGTGGGTGGCCTGTTCTAGACCCTATTATTCAGAACGTAGGGGCTCTGTTCATGCCTCCTGATGTTACCTATACTTGGGAGGATGGTTATCATATTATGATTTTTGACGGGTGGATAAAACTCTCAGATAACTCTAATGTGTATCCTGGTACATCTTATTACCCCACAGAAGATTGGAATCTTGAGCCTTTATGGATAGTAGGGGGATGTGTAAACTGCGATGGTTGCGATTCTCCTTGCGATGTGTCTGATGAGTCGTGCTATTACTGCGATGCGTATATAGAGTACTGCATTCTGAATTGCGAGGCTGGAGACACCTGCTATGGCTCATGTGATGACTATGACTATGGTTAAGGTTAAACCTATAACTTCAAAAGATAAGAGATATTCAAGAACACATATAAAAAACTCTAGTATATTTCTACAACTTATAAGGATTGTAAAATGGCAATTGAAATAAACTTATCGGATAGATGCAATCTTAAATGCTCTTGGTGTTATATGGGGGACGCGGGTGCTTCAAAAGGATGTGGTCAAGGCCCTAATTGGGATAGAACTAAGTCTTATTTAGAATGGTACTTTTATGGTCAAAAAGAGGATCATCTAAAACACATTACCCCGGGGGTAGTTATAATGGGAGGAGAGCCCACATATGAATGGGGGGATTTAGAAAAAACTGTGGAGTGGTGTAAACAAAACCCTGTAAATGGAAAGGAAATTTCTATAAATATGACCACAAACGTTACTCTACTCAATGAGGAAAGGATTATATACCTAAAACAAAATAATGTTAAACTTCAATTAGGAGTGGACGGATGCCCAGAGGCTCAAGATATGTATAGAGTTTACGCAGATGGAAGCGGAACTTCCTCTATTGTCGATAAAAACTTAAGGCTATTAGTTAAGTACGGGCAAAGAAGTGCTAGATTAACCTATGCCCCGAATAACGTTGAGTTTCTATATAAAAGCATACTCTATCTTTATGAAGATATAGGCTTGTCCAACGTTGCTTATGTACCTACATATCAGTCAGAGGGGTGGACAGAAGATAAATTATCTATTATGAAAACACAACTGGAATTAATAACAGAGTGGTATATAGATAAAGTAAAAAAAACAAAAAAAACATTCCCACTTTTCCATCTAAGAAATGCGGGTAGAATAATTGATAGTATGAAAAATGGGCGTAGGGGCACTGGATGTAGTAGGTCTCTTAGAACCTTTGCGGTTGATACTTTAGGAAATATTTGGCCATGTCATAGATTCTGTAACTCTAACGCTCCTCTGCATTGGTCTTATGGTAATGTCAATCAAGGGGGCATAACTAATACTACTATGATTGATATAATAAAAAAAACTCAACAAATACAAGAAAAGATATATAATAAGCCTGAATGTTCTACCTGTGTACTGCAAGGTGTTTGTAACGCCAACTGTTGGGGAGAGATCATGACCACGAGCCATAGTATAAGCGAAGGCACACTACAATTTGATATTCCATTCCACAAGTGTGAACATATGAAAATAGAATATATAACAGGGAAAAAAGCTTTTGACGAATTACAACCGTTGGGTTTCGATGCTTACCCGAAAAAAAATAAAAATACTACTAGACGGGACGATTCTAGAACTATATTAACTAAAGGAGAAAATAATGAGTGATTTGAAAAGAAATAGCTTTAAAATGTTTATGATTGCATTTGGTATTCTTACAATTATTCTTGTCGTGGCTCAAATAAGACAAGGATTCTGAGAGTTTAATTTAAACAAAAATACAATAGAAAGATAAAGATAATGTAGTACAGGAGATAAAAATGGAAAAACAAATAAAACCTTCACTAGCTGGGTTCAAAAGCTGGTTCTTTAAAACAGGAAAATGGATATTAGGGGCACTTCTAATCGTTACAACTGTAGGGGGAATAATCTATTCCGCCGCAGTTAAAGATGTTGATGGAGTTAAAGCAGGTGTCATATTTTTAGTAGCCTGCGGTGTTCTTATGACATCAGGTTACTTCTACGACGTGTGGGCGGCCAATAAACGAAACAAATAGTCTAAAAAATCCTCTAATAGTAAAGATAACTATTAGAGGACTTAAACTTATATGTTATTAGAAAGAGAAGATTTACAGAAAACAGAGTACCTTGACCGTTTAGCTGAAAGCGTTCTAAATCTTTATGAAAAGCATATCTTAGACTTCTACGATAGAGTATATGGAAAAGGTGCTGACCTAACAACTCTTCTATATTTTTTAAGATCTCCTAAAGGGGAAATAGGTTATATTTCTCTATACCCATTAGATTTACCCTCTATCAACGTTTTTTTTCAAGAATCTTACAATAACCTTAAAGGTGAATTCCAAAATAAAACTAACATAAGTAGTATTTATGTATATCAAAAAATCCCTGGCATAGATACTCTTAGAAACAATGCTTATGATTTATTATATGACAGCAAATCCTCTATAAGAAATAGACCAAAAGTTAGACTTAAAGCAAAAAATGCCTTAGAAGAATTTCTATCTTTTTGGAAAGATGCTAAAAATAGAAAAGAGATGAAAAGAACTTTAACACATGAGTTGCAACATTATTTAGATAACAAAAAAAATAAACTAGTAGATACAGGCGAGTTTGACCAAATACTAAAGAAAAAGTTCCCAGATAAATACCCGCATATTCTTAGAAATAATAATTTAATATATCAAGATGAAGATTTATTTGACACACATCAAGACTATTATTTTAATAAAACAACTGAATACAACGCCTATACTTTAGAGAACTTAAATGATATAAGAAAAGATATGGAGTCCGGAGATATAACTGTAACAGATTTTGAAGACTTTAAGAATAAGTTTATAAAAGACTATTTAAGAGAAGAGTTTTGGAAACGATTTAATGATAAACATAAGAAAAAAGTAATAAATAGATTGTATTTGTTCTGGGAAGAATATAAGCAAAAGAGTCCTATAACAGAAAGAATACTAGATTTAGCAGGAGCTTTATTGTGATAATTTACGTAGACTGGTTATTTAATATTTTTCTAAAAGGGTATATTGGTATAACTCTATTCCCTTTTATTTTTGTTAAAAAGAGTGTTACCTCTACTACACTTAAACACGAGAAAGTACATCTCAAACAACAAAAGAAATATTTTGTTATAGGGTTTTACATAATATATTTATTTTATTATTTTCAAAACCTAATCAAATATAGAAAGCATGACCTCGCCTATTATCTTATACCTTTTGAAAAAGAGGCTTATGTAGAAGCACAAGGTGTGAATTACTATGATTATATAATTGGGAAACTAAAATTATGATGCTACTAGAAGCCCGAGCAGGGAAATACTTATATGGGTCTTTCCATTATCCAGATGCAGAAGATAAATTAGCAAAGCCTGAAATAGCTGAACAAATAAAATACATAGCCAAAGGATTGAAAAAATCCGATGAGTATTCACTAGGATTTGCTTCCTCTGTTATGGCGAATACTATTAAACAAATATCTACGAATTTAAAAGACATAATATTAGTACCTATACCTTCTTCGAGCGGTAGCACAGAGGCAAACTTAAAGCTATGTGAAGCAATTGCCGCACATATTGATGTGAAAATAGCAGATATATTAACCGCACCTAAAGCAGAGAGTAGTTATTTACTTAGAAAAGCAAAGCAGGCAGGAAAAACTGCCCAAGAGATTTCCATGTCTGTACTAGATACAAGCCCCATAGAAGGCGTAATTCTTATAGATAATGTCATAACAACGGGTAATACTATATACGCAGCTCAGAGAACTTTAAAAGATGTGTGCTCTAAGCCTATAGCAGTTGCGTTTGCAATAGCAAAAGACCCTACAGAAATGGCAAAAAGTGAGTTCCACCAAAGAGTATTAGATTTAGCAGGAGTTTAACATGAAATTTTACGGAAACTATTACGGTAATAAACACTCAAATTGGGATGTCCCTCCAATTGACGGTATTGATTTTGTCACATTTATGCATGACATAGATCATAAAATATGTAGCCCTAATAATAGATTTGCAGATAGGGTCTTAAGAGATAGGATGCGACATGCTTTAAAACATGACGAAGCTATTCCTTTACTGGGGAGATTTATGGCTTATTTAGCTATATATGTGTATTCTATGTTCTATGCCTCTTTTTTTAGAGAATCTTTTTTTGGTAAACTATTAGAGAAAAAAGGTATATTTAGAACTTCAGAAGAAGAAAGCAGTAAGTTTTATTGTAATCAAAATAAATGCATACAATTTGCCATAGAGACTATACGGAAGTGGAATGTTTCCCAAGATAGAAAACAAATGTATGTTATGCTATATGGTGTATTATTTGATATTCCTGTTCCGAAATAATGTACGTAGATGTCGTATGAATCAGTTCTACCTCAAGATGTTATAGATGAGTTCTACAAACAGATAAACTCTACAGAAAAAAAGCCGAAGGAAATAGTGAAAGCAAAGCATAAGCCGAACCCTGTTCGCTCTAGTTATTCTGTGGAAAGACGTAGAAGTATGTACATGGAATGCCCGGTGTGTAGAAAGGGTGTTTCTGAGATAAGTCTACTTTTCACCCAAAATAAATCCCCCTTACATATCGGTCACTGCAATTACTGTGATGAGACTGTAAGTGTTTCAAAAGAAATACTTAGTGGGCTAAAACGGAAAAATAAGACTAAGAATTAAAGATAATATTAGATGAGGATGTAAATTATGATAATAACAGAAAGAATGCGAAATCTAGCGGATATATTAACAGAAGAAGCAAAGAAATTTGCAATTATGAATAAAGATGGAAATCTTTATTGCGGCAAAGGGGAGTGGTGTAAGGATGAGTCTAAAGCTAAAACCTATTCTTCTAAAAAAGATGCTATGGAAAAAATAGAAAAACTTAAAGAAGATGCTAACGCAGATACTCGAAATTTAGAAGTTATAGAAATTTAGATTTACCTTCTATTGAGTTTATAAATAGATTTATAGTCATTATGTTTCCCTCCTCCAAGTCTTCCTCTTCGGCAATGACATACTCCCACGACTGAAGTCATGGGCTTTCTTGCGGAAAAGATCGTAAGACTTGGGTATCTTTTTTTAATCTGCTGTAAATCTAAATTTCTATACTCTCTGACATATTGTAAAGCCTGGGTCCAATTATTACTTTTTTTCGCCTCATCATAGGCAACACATAATCTTTTATCCCAATAGTCTAAGAAACCAATATATCCACATCTATCTTGTACTAATGAAAGAGTTACTTCTTGTTTTAATTTAAAGGAGAAGTATAAGGAAAGTATGAAATCTACTAATTTTATTAAATATTTTCTCATTTTTTATTCCTGCATATATTATAACATGAAAGACAGTATATGTCAATAGGGGTACGCAAAAAAATAAAAAAATACAAAAAAATAAAGTTAAATTATACTAAGAGGTTTTTGATGAATCGAATTTTAGAATTAGCAGGTGTGGAAGTCTTAGAAGAAGCTTTCCATATAGACACCTTAAAACAAATAGTAAATGGAAAGATTTGATAGCATAGCCATAGACCTAGCAAAGAAGATATTATATGAAAAAACTACGAAAAGAGTTAGACATTTTAAATCTTTCGATAAATTAATCTATACTCTGCTCCAAGATCCCGCCTTAGAAATTATGGAATAACAAAAATATATTACTAGGAAAAAAAATGAAAGTCGATAAAAAATTACTGCCCATAGGGCACCCAAATAGATCAGGTCAAAAACTAAAAGGGCTTAAAGCTATTGTTGTTCATTATACCGGGAATGATAATCCTGGAGCAACAGATACAGCAAACCTAAACTATATGGGTAGAAAGTATGTAACAAAAGATGGTATAATATATGAAGCCAATGGCGTAACAAAATTCAGACTTGGGTCTGCTCATTGTTTTATTGATAACGACTCCGCTACTTTAGGAATTGAGTGGGATGAGGCTGCATGGGCCTGTGGCGATAAGCCGTTAGATAAAAATAATGGTTTTAATGGTCAAACAAAATTTGCTAAAGAAATATTTAGTAATCAACAAAATTATTATACTGTTTCTTTTGAATTATGTAACAATAAAGATTGGGATATTGTTGTAGACAATGCAGTGTCAGTTATACGAGATTTTATAAAGGAAAGAAAACTAAAAGTTGTTTTCGATACTAGTGTTCAGCCTAAACAAAATGAGATATTCTTGAAACGTCATTTTGATCTCTCGGGTAAAAAATGCCCCTTACCTCTTTTAGATGAAGCTCTTTGGAAGAAATTCGTTGATCGAGTAGTAGTTTAGTAGGTGAAAGAATTCTCGAATATACTTTTTGAAGAACAGTCCCATACTTATACTGTTAGGGGTGTAAAATATACCCCTGTCAGTACAGTTATATCTAAAGCCAAAACTCCTTTTGATAAAGAAAAACAATTGGTGTCTAGTTCTAAAAAAACAGGCAAGACTGTAAATGAACTTAGAGAAGAGTGGGATTTCAAAAAGGATTTTGGATGTACCAGGGGTACAAACTTCCACTCTTATGTAGAGAATTATTATACCAAAAGTAATCTCCCCGTAGATGACACATATATTAAAAATCAAATAAAACAATTCCAAGTATTTGAGAAACAAAATAGCAAGACCTATTCCTTAGTAGAAGCAGAGTGCATTGTTTATGATGTTGAATCAAAGGTTGCAGGGACATTTGATGCTCTATTTCAAGATACTAAAGGAAACCTTAGTATTTTCGATTGGAAAACAAACTCCGATTTATCCTTAGACAATAGATGGCAAAACTTTCTAGGTAAGTTATCTCATTTACAGCAAAGTGATTATAATGCTTATAGCCTACAGTTATCTCTATATAAGTATATGATAGAGAAGAACACAGATTTAAAAATAAAAGATTTAAAAATCGTCTATTTTCCGCCAGAGCAGCATACTCATTATGTCTATACTTGCCCTTATTTACTAGAGGAAGTTAAGATACTACTAGATTTAGCTTCTAAATAGACAAAAAGTAAGTCTGTAATAAAGATAATTCCTATATCTATTAGGCGGTTTTCCGATGAAATTAAGCAATATCTTAAATGAAATGCACTACAAAGACCTTTATGGCGCCGAATTCGATAAATTTAGAAAGAAATATACTAAACTCCTAAAAGACAACCATCTCTCAAAATACAATATTTTTGTAAACTTTACCAGTTATAGCTATAATGATTTAGACAGAAGTTTCAATGAAGACCCATCTCACAGTGATCCTGCGGGTCTCTATGCTTACCCATTAGACTATGTATTAAAATACCCTGCTGATATTTGGTATGGAGCGAAAGCAAGATACCTGAGAGTTATAGAAGCAAAGAAAAATGTGAACATATTGAATCTAACTTATCTAGAAGAATACAGAGCGTTTGAATTATTAAAAAAAGTATATGGGGCTGATACTAGTATGCATATGCGTCTTGTTAAAAAACATTTTAAAACACGACTTCAAAAACCAAGTACCGAGGGTTATTGGGGTAGAGTATTTTTTCAATGTGCTCAGATTCCTATGTCTATTCTAGAAAAACTTGAATCAAAAGAACTAGAGGTTGGGGATATCAGAAGCGGTATTAACTCTGCAAAAGAACAAAGATCTTTGCTCACGAAGATGGGGATTACTGCTGTAAAGGACACTCCATCAAGAAAGAATTATGCTGTTATAAATGATCGGGAGCCTGAACAAATCCTATTTTTAGATAAAACTTCATTCTCTATCAAAGAAACTTTTATACTGCATGAGAGAGGAAAAAATGATAGAAAAGGTGAAAACACTTCCCAACACCCAGAAGTAAATGACGAGGGTGTTAGACTGGCGGTTAAAATCTTTGCTGAGTTTGGGCATAAAATAAAGAAGTTCGACCAACAGAGAGAGTATGGTGTACACTATACTCTTTTCTTTAGTGATAAAGGTTTTAAGCTATCTATTGACTTTGCATTCCCTAGATGGGTTATGGATACTCGTAAAATGGGAGAAAAGAAACATAAGGAAAGAAAACTTACAACCTACCACTACCCGGAGATATTACTATGGACAGACAGAGGAGAAATTGAGTATAAGGCTCATGAGGATGAAAGTTTTAGTGAAATTGCAGAAACAGTTCATCACAGATACTTAGAAAATGATCCTATTGAAAATTGGGAACCATATACTTCGGAAAAAGAAATTAGTACAAGAAAAAAAGCGCATGAATTACAAGTTGAACAAAACATACAAAAACAAAGAAAAGAAGATCTTGACGAGGCTAGTCTATATAAAGAAAGATTAAGTAGCATAATCTCTCTTGTAAAGCAAAAGTTTAATGTAACTTATTTAAACCCTTTCGATAATGTCATACATGAAGAAACTCTAATTGATGCGGTAAAGTTTATAGATTTTGTTGATAGAATGGTATTTAGTGAACAAAAGAATTTTGATGAATTATATAAAATGGCGGAAGCGGATTACTTTAATGCCGACGAAGACTTAAGCGATAAATATAAAAGCTTCTTAGATATGTTAAAATTTTTAGAATCAAAAGGAATGTCCTTAAAACACAACTCTAGACTTTCTTTTATAGAAACATGGTTAGAAGAATACAAACCACCAATCGAGGAAAGCATTGAAACCTTATTCTTTAAAATAAGAGAGAACCGAATGAAATCATCAATTCAATGCCGAGGAAATAATAATGTTTAAATATGTAATTTTTTTAATTTCTTTTTGCATGGCGAGTTCCTTAATAGATAAACCACAAGAAGCAATATTATCGGAGACCAAACTAATATCTGACTCAACATCTATCCTCCCTCTTATAGGTCAGACTGCAAGTAAAATAAACTATATAGGGACAACAAGAGATATTAAAGTAGATTGGATTTTAACGGATAAGTTTTTAAATCCGTCTATTGCCGTAGAGTTTTACCCTATATGGCTTACTTATTTCAAAAATAAATCATATAGCGAAATCACTAAGATGTCTCTTCCTCAGAAACAACTTATGGATCTGTCAGTTAATGTTTGTAACAATAATAAGGGTGGAACCAATTATATCTTCACATCTGGTATTACCTACCCTATCTATGATTATAGCGACATCAAGTATAATCGTGACACTATTACGCAGATAGAGAATATAATACCAAATTCTTACTTAGATGTTATGACGGAAATAGCTATTCTATCTGTAACAGAGGGTGAAAATAGCTCTAATGTTATAGCATTGAAAAAAAAACAAGAACAGATTCTTTCTGATATTAAAATAAAGCAACAGAGTATAGTTGAGAATTATAAATCTAATTATTGGAATAGCTTTAAAATCATAGGTGGTTATTTTCATACTATTGAGTATGGTTTAAATAGAGAGTATAAACCATCTTTCAAAACAAACAACCATAATATATTCCTTATCACGTATTTTCCTATAGGTAAAATTGGACAAGGTGGAATACTTCATCAGTACAATATAACAGATGCCATCCTTGAACTTGGTGCAAATATAAGGTTTGGAACAAATCCAGAGAGAACAATTTTTACTGAGTATCTAGTAAATAACAATTTTAGAGAACAGAAGATAGCAGTTGGCGGTACTTTTACAATAGATAATAAGTATAAGCTATCCATAGGATTTCAATTTCTAATAGAAGAAAAAGAATTGGTAAAAATAAAACCAACCTATAAAGTTAATATGTAAAAAGGAAATACAATGAGATTGCAATCGTTTTTATCAAAACTATTATTAGAAGATGCCTCTAAGCAGATTATAGAGGAAATTATGTCAAATGAAAATCCAAAGATATTTGTTCTTGTGGGTCCTCCCGCTGTTGGAAAAAGTACTTGGATAAAAAATAACTTAGACGGAATTAACACTGTTGTCATTAATAGAGATGATATTGTGGAAGAAGTTGGTAGTAGATATAGTTTCTCCTACGATGATATGTTCGTTACTCCTCATAATACTATGAAATTAGGTGAGGAAGATACAAAGTTTGGAAAAGTGGTTCAAAAACCAAGTTATATGGTATGGCATGATGGAAATGTGTTCGATAAAGTAATAAAAGCAAACGACGAAGTTAATACTACCTTAAAGTCTAGAGTTGAATCTGCTGTTAATGGATTGCGAAACATTGTAGTCGATATGACCAATCTTAATAAGAATAGTAGAAAAAATGCAATTAGATATGTTGAAAATGCAAAAAAAGATTATATCAAAGTTGCAGTTGTTTTCACCTTTAAAGGTAATGAAGAGTTTATTAAAAAGATCGCCAAGAAAAGACAGGATTTAGCGAGAAAAGAGGGTAAAAGTAAAACAATACCTGACGCAGTTTATGATCGTATGTTTTCTTCTTATGAAGACCCCTCAGATGATGAGAACTTTGATTATACAGTTCATACAGATACAATCCCGGAGTTAAAAAAATTCTATGAAAACCAAAAAAATTGACCTACAGTTTAAAGAAGAGAACACATCTCTTATAGTTTCTATACGCCCCCTTTACGGGTGTATTGGTAGAGTAGGGGTCACCTGCTCAGAAATAGGTGGAAAAAAAGAGATGATTAAAGACTCTAAAATAAACCTATCTGAAATTAAACAAGAGACAATTGACATAATGCTAAAAAATTCCTCTGTTCTAACAATAACAGGGCTGATAAACCCACTTCCAGGTAAGAAAGAGAAAGGTATGAAGGTAGAGGTTGTAATGCATTCTACCCTAGTTTATTCGGAAGAACTAACCGAAGACCCTCTTATTTATTTCAATATTGCTAAAATTTGAGAAAAAATACTATACAAAATTAAAGATAATATGTATAAAATATATTAGGAGCCTTTAAAATGGAAGAGCAAGCAAAACAATTAATGTCATTATTTCAAAGCACCATTATCTTCGCAGTTTTCAACTCTTTTATCACTTTTGGAGTGATTGAGACATTAAAATGCGCCACGAAGCAAGAGAAACTACACAGATTTTTGTCTCTTGGTATTACCTATGCCATAGGTACCACGATGGGTTTCATGCTTATGCAGCAAATTCCTCTATGGCAACATATTTCATACGGACTATTCATTGGGTCTCTTAGCGTAGCAACCTATGAGTCAGCAGTAAAATCTCTTAAAGATCTTATCCCAACTATCGTAGAAAAATTTAAGAAGTAATTTATGGAAAAGTTTCAAAAGTTTTTAGATAATACGAAAAAAGGTTTTATTTTTGTAGGTAAAAATATAAAAATAATCCTAATACTCCTTGGCCTAATACTGGGCGCAGTATTTATTCTTACCCTACCAGATAGAAGTAAATACATGAAACTCTTCTTTGAGCAAATCGGAAGACTCAAAGACTTATTTAAAAAGCAAGATACTGTTGTAGATAAGTACAGTGAAACTGCTTCTAAAGACCTAAAAGAAGCAAAAGATAAAATTGGGAAAGAAGGGGAACTTAAAAAAGAAGCAACCTCAGTAGATACGGATAAAGAATTAAAGGAACAATATGAGAAATTTAAAAATAGCTCTCGTTAGTTTTTTTCTTATAGCTTTTTTATTTTCAGAAGACCAAATACCTTTTTTAAAAATAGAAAAAGGAAAAAGTTTACTGAATCCTTTTGATGGGTATATGTATGCTGTTTCTCAGCCATACTTAGATTATTTATTACTAAAGGCAAATAACTACGATACATGTAAAATCAATCTAGGTATATTAGAGAATAAGATAAAAAATCTAGAGATGTATACTTATAAACTAGAACAGTTTACAAACGTTATGAATATGAGACTAGAATTAAAACAAGTTCAAGTGGATGAGTATGAAAAAACATTGAATATTGTAAAAAAAGAAGTAATAGACGATAGGTCTTTTATGGATAAAAATGCTTCTTGGTTTATACCCGTCACAGCGGTCGTAGTTTTTATAGCAGGGTTTATTACCGGGAAAGGCATAGATATAACAGTTAATAATATATTAAGGAAATAACAATGGGCGCTTACGTTTCAAGTAGTATTATATACGATGATGGTCGTATGAAATTTTTAAGAAAAATATGGAATTCAACTCCTGATAGAGCATCGTATGTATCTTATGATATATATGAGACTGACGTTTTGTTTTACGACGAAAGTAGCGTGAATAACCCTATAAGAGTTACACATGATATTGTACGTAAACCAATGATGAAAAGCATTGTTCACGATAAAATGCTAGATGGAAAAATATCCAAAGCAAGATACGCTAGTCTTGTTGCAGAGTTTGATCAATACTTGGTATAAAAATGGCAACAGTAAGCGGTGACATCGCCGGTATTCAAGACCACTTTTTAAAAAAACCTGTAAAGAGAAAAATAGCAAAAGAAGAGTTTGCTATGAGGGACTATGCACAGGCTATTAAAGAGAGAAATGAGGATATACATAAAGAGTATCAGACTGCATATGGGAACCCCGCATTGATAGACAAAGACAGAGAGAACACTGCAAAAGAATGGAAAACCGTAGAGGATTATTTCAAAAAAAATGAAAAAACTAAGTAACGTTTTTGAAGATGTGAAAGTTCGCCCGCTTGGAATTATAGTGATGGGCGGTCCCAAGAGTGGTAAAAGTACATGGGTAAGTAACTATATAAAAAGTGTTAGAATTAAGAAGTTTGAAAATCTATCAATAGATGTTTTTAAAAGTACAGAAGAACGAAGCCTAGTACTAGAACAAACCATAAGTGAAGGTAAGGATTTTATCTATGAAGGAATTTCCCTAAAATTAGATAGAATCGAGTCTTTCATCGATAAATTAAAAACTAATGGTTATAGAATAAAAGTGGTATTAATTGAAAATACTGCGGCAAAGAATATGTTTAATTCCGATATAAAAAAAATCTACGATAAAAATGATCAATTATTAGAGCAGATTAAAGATAAAGTAGATATTAAGAAAATAATAGTAGGTTGATATGCACAATAGATTTACAGGCGTTTATAACGAAGAGATAACCCTTTATTGTATTTTTTATAAGAAATACAATAACCAACTTATATTATCTGATCCTATACTAACTAGCGAAACAAAAGTAACTATTAAAACCACTAATGATGCTGTCCTAGCATTCCCAGAATCCACGGGAAGTATTGGTTCTGAGTATTTTCCCGTTACAATGCTGACAAAGATATCCAAAGGCGTTATGGCTTTAACTTTTAATTTCAATCCTGATAGTGATTTGTCAGTTACACAGCAAACTCAATATAAAGATGTATGGGAAAATTTTATGTCTGACGATGGTATTGAGTTTGAGGCAAGAACCAATATATTTTTTATTAATCCAAAAAGCTATTTTGCTGATTCTTCTCCATCTATTTTAGATTATAACATTACTTTACAACCTAGCCTAGAAGAATTAAGAATTGGTGAAAAAAAGTGGATAAAGTTTGAAGTAGTTGATAACAATAATGCTATAAAAAATATAGATAACTTCAAACTAAACTTCTTAGACGCAAACGGAGTTCTACTAAGAGAAAATCTTGCTATAATCGCAGAAAATCTATCCGCCTTATATTTCTTAGACACTGAAGAGATGCAAGCTTATTTGAACTCAAAATATATGTCTTCAACAAAATATGCGTTATATCCTATATACCCCTCTTTTACTAGTGTAAATATTACAAATAAAATCGGTGGGGACAATGCTGTACTCTCTTTGTACTCTAAAAAGTATGGGAATATAACTCTCCCAAATATAACAGATGCAGACTTAAAATATGACCCAGAGAAAGTTTACAAATTACGAATACAATCTAGTTCTCTTGCAGGTAAAGAAACTTTAGAAGATAAGTACTCCTTTGATTTAAAAGAAAATGATGGGGATTACGCTCGATATTCTCTTCCATACAATGTAAGTGGTCTAACCGGGTCAGAAGCAGCAGACATCTTTGCACAGTACTTAACAGATCAAAAAGATGCTTTGAAGTTAAAAAAAGAAAACTATAAGTTTTCAGCAGTTGGAGACTCTCTTCATATAGTTGGCGCAGATACCACTGATAAACTTATGATAAAGTATATTGACTACCCGAGATACGCTAGTACACTTCATAATGATTTTGACATAAATAGTGATACGGTTTCTGATTTTAACGAAGTGATACAGGCATCGGCTAAAATAATAAGCGGACCCATAGTAGAGTGGGCTAGTGTTGTATCAACAAAATCTTACACTCCAATAGTTAAAACAAATAACACCTATGATTCTAGTGGAATCATAGCCACAAGCACGGTCACCACTGGGTACACTTCTCATGTGACTAATTCTACGGACAACAGACGCTATATAAAGATTTCTCAAAATGATGGCGAACCAATAATATATACTTTGCCTAAATATGCCACTGCTAGTTTTTCTGCAAGTGTTGTAAGCTATCTTGAATCACAGGCGTCAAAACTAAGAACACAAGATTTAATTGATTATGAGTTCGGTAAAGTCGGAAGTTATGTAGTTATTCAAGAATCAAGCGTAACAAAATCTGTTAGGAAACTGACACTGCTTCCTGTAGATAATGACGCTTATTTTAGGCTAGGTGGTGGATTTGCCGTTTCCCCTGGTGAGAGTTTAAATCACTATGGATCTTTAACACCTCCTGACATTCATGGCTCTAAACTTACCAATTATGTTCCACGTACTAGAAATGACATATTTGAACTATCTGAAAATGGTGGGGACTTTCATACTTATAATCTACCCGCAGAGTCATATTCATTTGTAAATCTAGCACCATATTTAGAAGCGCAAAAACCAGCTGGCGTAAATTATTACTTCTCTGCTGCAAATGAAAGTATGGTTATTAATGGTGAACGAAATATAACACAAAAACTTACTTTAAAAAATACAAAGCAAGATCTGAATGCTTACGAATTATTAGAGGACGACTTTGTAGTTGAAATAAACGGAATATCTACTTTTGATAGGTCTAAGAGAGACTACGATTTTGCATATTCTTATCAAGAGAAATTCAATTCTGCTCTTACTTCTTCCGAAATAGAAGATATTATTTTCACTCATACTGACAGTGCAATAACTGTAACGGCAAAAGAGGACAATGAGGCTATTGCTATAACTAAGGTCTCCTGGGACTCTGACTACTATTCTAGTTTGTCTTTAAACTCTAACAGTAAGTTAACTGGGCAGATAAAGATAAATGAAAATACCACAGGGAATGTCTTTTTAGATGTTCCATACTGGTCTTATGTTTTAAACTCAGAGGTAGCTGCTTCTTTGCTTGCAACATACCTTAATGATCAAATACCCGAATCAAGTTACTACTACTTCTCAAATACAAACTCGATTCTCAAACTATACCCCGATCCTTTTTTAACAAGTAGCTTGAGTTTAAGTTGTGTTGGTGGAAATATAGAAGCAAGATTAGGCGGGGACTTTGCTCCAAGTTTTGTACATACAAGAACAAGTACTCCTATAACAAGTTGTATATCTTCTAACCTATTTTCCACAACAGATTCTAAACAAGAAATAGTTAGTCTAGACCCTTCTTTTTATACAACTGAGGTTAAACCAATTGTAATAGATGATGAATATCAATTTGAATTGGAAGTAGAAGTAAACTATGAAATTAAAAAAATTGCAGCATCTTTTTCATTTACGGAATAACAAATGAGCAGAAGTAGAAGAAACGGTAAAACAGGCGACATAGTAGATTTGTATGCTTTCTTTTATAAGAATGGTGAATTAACAGAGCCTTCTTCCATAGGAGCAGTTGACATAATAAAACAAGGCGAAGTCATAGATACAGTTGCCGCATCAGATATTGTCAGCTATGGAAACGGTATTAAAAGAATATCTTATGACATACCAAACTCCTGGGAGAAAAACATATATACAGATAAATGGAATAATATCGTATATGATTCCGGTGTAGCTTCTGATTCTAAAGTTTTTGAGTTTGTTATAAATGTATCAGAATGGGACGCTACTCCTGATTTCTCTGTATACCTACCATCTCTATATGCGAAAACAGAGTTCACTAGTCTTAAACTAGGTGAAAAGAAATGGATCAGATTTAGTATAACTGACGGTGCTGGGTATATTAATAATACAGATAAAGTCACTCTGATAATGAAAGATCATGTTGGCTCTAATGTTTATATATATGACTCTTGTGTCAACGAAGGTTTAAGCGCCTACTATTTTATGAATACGTCCTCTCTAAGAGAAGATTACCCGGAATATATTGATAGAACAAACTCCTATGATTTTGTATTGAGAGTAGAATATAGAGACGAGCTCTATGTGCTAGATCCTA
>Ga0316608_1000453_pt1 | contig 19448 bp, 9 predicted proteins | sample MIS2016152B_MG_FD_207673 | JGI IMG/M metagenome (GOLD analysis project Ga0316608, IMG submission 207673) | Microbial mat bacterial communities from Middle Island sinkhole, Lake Huron, Michigan, United States - MIS.2016.152B | ecosystem: Environmental > Aquatic > Freshwater > Lake > Sediment...
GTAGAGAGTAAAGTTTATTTGGCTTGGGTAATCACAATTTAACCATGATTACCCTAACTTAAATAATAAAATATTAATTAGCAGCCTTACCTTGGCCTTGGTTCTGTTGGCTGGGGGGACGTTTCCGCCGCTCTATTTCATTTTGCAATAGAGTTAAGTCAAGGGCTTTCAATTTCTCCAATAATTGGTCATTGGTAGTAGGTTCTTTATCCATCACAATGTCAATTTTAGGGGGGACAGAAATATCGAACCGAGTGAGCATATATTGAAGGGTGACTGCTTCTGTTTTATGGTCTGCATTCTCTTCATTCGCCGCCCGTAAAGCCATTTCACTACTAATATCATTTTTGCGTAACCACAATAAAACGAGCGCATCTTGGGGGGTTACAGCTAAGGTAACAATAGTGGGGCCTTTTGGGGCGGCTGGTGCTGCTGATTGTGGTTGATTTTGAGCCGTCGCGTCAGGCGCAATAGGAGCGGGGGTGGGGTCAGGGAGCCATGAGCCAACTCGAATAACTTTCGCGGCCCCAACTGTTAATTGAGCCACCCGCCGAGGAATTTGCGCTTTACTTCCAGATATCATGGCACTAATAGCGGCTTCACCCTGACCAAAAAGGTCAATACGGCCCTGCTCAAACGGGGGCTTTATCGCTACATCGGTACTACAACTGCCCGTGGTGGGGTCACATGTTTGGATGGGAATAAGGAGTTGAACTTTGTTGGGTAATGGAGCTTGAAATTCTTCATCAACATCTATGAAGGGCGTGGTAATCAAAATATCAACCGTGTCCCCTTGTTGAATAGCATAAGCCACACTACTTTGTTCCTCTATGGGGTAAGCGACAGCAACTCTTCCCGCGGGAATTTGGAGTGACGCTTCACCCGAAGCTCCTGGGTCAGCCAACATGCTCCGCAAAATGAGCTGACCTTGTACAATATCAGTTTTTGCCACTTTGCCAATTGTTTCAACTTCGTCCACCAAAACATCAGGCGGCAAAACTGTGGTTGACGGCCAATCACGCCGCCCAATAGAGCCTTGGACGAAAGCTGAACCACGCCCAATAGGTTGTAAAGCAACAATTACTTGAACTAGTGGGATGGGAGATGGTTCTGCTTTTTGCCCTGGGTTGGTTGGTGGAGTAGTTGCCTCACTTGACCCGCCGCTACCACCAAGAACAAAATATGCTGCTCCCGCTAAAACCCCAACAGATAGAACAATGGCTAATATAACAAGTAGTCTATTACGTTGCATGCGAAAATTTCCCTTATTCGGCTAGATTAGACGAAAGGGACGCTGGTAAAAGCCATGATACCATTTTATTCCAAAAAGTCAAGGCTATGAACATAGTCAGTCCGTCTGTTAATTCTATACTCAGTATATCAAGATTTGGGTGCAACAACTAAATTTCCCTCACCCCCGCCCCTCTCCCAAAGGGAGAGGGGAGACAAGAGACTCCCTCGCCCTTTGGGAGAGGGCGGGGGTGAGGGTGACAAATCTTGAAATACTGATACTACGCCAGGATATAAATTGGAGTCCAAATCTAAAGATTTGAACTCCGTAAGCGAAAGCCCTATGTATTCTATTTTGAAGATAACTAACGACTACAACTAAGTAAACCAGAGCCAGCATCTGAACAGTTACAACCTGCATCTCCTGGCTTGCAATAAAGGGTGTCTAAACAGCTCTCTTTGGCACCTTCAAGTAAATAACCGTAAATATACGGCTCACCAGGGGCCTCAGGGTTAAGGTCAGCTTCACCATTTAATATCACTTTAGCCGCCCCCGCAAAACTGCCGCCATTTATTAACGGGACAATAATTTCTTGCCCGGCTAATTTTTTTATTTCCGCTTCAAGGTCATCTAAGGTCGCGGTATCACCGGGCAAACCTAATACCTGAACTGGGTCACTTTTATTAGCGGCATCCAGAATCCCATTAGGGCTTTTATCATACTCATTAAGACCCATTTGCGGGTACTTAATTTCATTTTTTAGGTAGCCACTGTCTGAACTGCCACCCCAGGAAGCCCACTGGTTGGTATAAATATTGAGAGGTGCGTCGGCATAGTTTGGCGCAGGCACCCACTCACCTGCAACTTGCTTAAAGGTTGGGTGCTGCTCTCTTAAGGTTTGGCTACCCACAATGGGGAAGGGCGCACAGACTGGGCCAGTGGTGGTAGCGTCTATGCCTTTACGTGACGAAGCCATTAAGCGCATGGCGGTTTGTGAATACATGTACACGGGGTCAGTGACGGGCGCACCCATGGGGTTATTTGCGCCCACTGAGAGGATGGGAAAGCCAAATAATTGGGGCTGCTCATAATAAAGCTCTGTTATAATCGCGGCATTATTTGAGGGGGTCAAATCACCACTCTGACTTTTTTTCAGTAACCGACAATTGAAAGCCGCGTTTTCTAACGCAAATTTATAAGCGACTTGCTGATAATCAGCCAAACGAGTGGCCTTGGTGATGGGGTCGGTGGGGGTTTTATTAACGGTGGCGTAGGTCGTGTAGTGATAATATTCATAGAGTGACACCCCAGGGTGGAGAATGATGTCGTCATAAGTGAAATTACCCTCAATGGCATCATACGCCTCCTTAGGGGTCTTTAAGCCTTCATCATTGGCCGTTACACCTGCCTCAAATTTATCACAATCACAATCCTTATCAACTTCACAGGCTTTACCTGTATTCGCCACAAAATAAGAAATGGTTAAGTAAGAATTGTTACTATGACCAGGGGCGGTTTCGGGCCTATTCGTTAAGGCTTCGGGCAAAGGCGGTTTGGGTAGAATGAGGAACTTTTGTACTTGCTCATCCGTTAATGAGCCATTGATACCCCCAAAATAGGAGAGAATCTTTTTTTCATACCCCACATGAGACGCGTCGCGCACGGAAAAATCAAGGTAGTGTGGGCGGATGGCACGACGGGTTATCTCACGGTTAATGTTTACCAAAACCAGATAGCCCCTGACAGCCCACCCCACCTCAAATAAACCAAACAACATGAATAGTAATATGGGGGTGATGTAAGCCATCTCCACCAAAGCCTGTCCGCGTGGAGAGTCGCACATTTTTTTCAAACGGAATAATCTTCGCATAATGATACTCCTTTTAGCGTTCAGCTAGTCAGCTATTCAGCGTTTAGTTTATTAGGACTCACGCAAAACAGTCATTTTTGAGGAGTGACACACGCCCTCGTGTGTCACCGTTAGCACGAGGGCGTGCTAACTCCTCTATTTTTGCGTAAGTCCTTGTATGTTCCCAATAAATCAGACAAGAATGTCTGACCTACGGTAGAATAGACATTCCTGTCTGTTCATGGCAACACAGTATCTATTTATGACTCTTTTAGCTGATTAGCTGATACGCTGACCAACTATTTTTTAACCCACAATATCAACATAAATTTTCTCTAAAATATCATCGAAAATACCATCTAACTGTAACGGGGAAGCTGCCGGGTAGAAATTACCTAAACCCTTAAACGGTGGGGCGGATTGATATGTTTGCCCATTGGCATCTTGGTATGAACCCGTCGCCATGGTGGTTAGAAAACCAGCAGGAGCACCAGCACCTAAGCCAATGGTATAAACGGCCACCCCCGCTTGGGCTGCTTGATAGGCATAGAACATGGCACATTGATGATAAACGTCATCGGGTGAACCCGTCCAGATTTTTTGTGAAGATGTAACACAATCAGTAGGCCCTTGAACCGGCCGAGGATATTCAGAACTCGCCGTGCCTGGTTTTTCCGTTGGCACGCCGTCGGTGATGAGGATGAGAATTTTCTTAGCACTATCCCCCCGACTGCATGAGTGACCATCATTGGGCGTAGAGGTGCAACCATTATCAGCGGGGTTGCTCGGTGTGCTAATCCCTAATTCTTCTAACCCTTCACGCATCCCTGCGGCTGGGTTCGTCCCATTCAGCGGCCACTGATTTTCCACGGCCTTGATGACTTTGGTAAAAGTAATTGCTTTTTCATCATTGATACCATCAATAAAACAATCGCCGGAGTTATAGCCACCATTCCCGCGGGCGGTGTAGTTACGGCACTGGAGTTTAGAACGCACTACATCGGTATTGTCCACATCATTAGAGAAGGCCACAAACCCCAACTGGTCAAATTTAGGGTCTAGCTTTTGAGCAAAACGTTTGACTGCCTCTTGCGCGCTGCGGAAGGGTTGGAGGCCCGCGTAGAGGTCATTATTAAGCTGGTTAACGATTTGCCCCGTAGGAATATCGGTACAATTTTTTCCTTGCCCTGGCTTACCATCATTCCCATTTTTAATGCAAGTTTCGTCATCATGCGTAACTTCAAAGCCATAAATGGGATTAGCCAAATTACAGGCTTCACGGGTAGCCGAGCCACGACTAATTTGTGGCCCGCGTCCGCCATTCATGGTAACTACATTTTTCAACTCAATCGCGTTTGAATCGGAACCTGTAATACTCTGAGCATCATTATTGGTAAAAAGAACGCGGTCTATTTTGTAACCCGCACTGCCTTGATACAAACGTAAGGTGTATTGGGTTTTTCCCGCACCGTCTGTATTTGGCGTGGCGACTGTGCCTAATTTAATCCATTGCCAATCTGAATTTAAGGCCCGACTATCACGCACATATGGATAGCGGTTAGAGGAGTTAGTTTGTGCAAAAGCAGGTAATACATCTGTATTCTCGACCACATCCATTGGAACGTTAGTATCATCGCCATCTAAAACTTCCCAATAAATGGCACTGCGCCACCAATTACGACCGCCTGGCCCATTGCCGCTTCCATCTACCCCGGCCTCAGGGTTGGGGTTGCCATTCCATTCGTAAGCTAAATCTGCCCCGCCAATGGCTCTTATCCAAATGGTTGTTTCGGCGCTCCAATTGGGGTCATTGGTAAAATCATATTCTACATAAGGTGGTTTACCTACAAAATTAGAATCATTCCAACATTTATTGCCACTATTTAAGGGGAAACAATTCGCATCATAACTGCCCCCAATCACGCCAATATTGGCTGAGGCTTCATAAACGGCAAAAGGTTTGGCTTGGATATAAGCACTACAATCAGTGGCTTTAACGGTTATCTGATTGCCATCCTTATCTTTAGTCTCTATATCACCTGCACAAATTTGTGTCCCATTAAATGTACAGTCAATTACGGCTCCACCCGCGCCTGATTGTATCCCAGGGTTGCAGACGTTGGCCGATTGTTGTGAGGGATTACCTGCTTGATTGCCCTGGAAAAACTCTTGGGGGCGATGTGCGCCTTGAAAGTAATTAATGGGGTCTAATACTCCCGCATATTCATAAGCATTAGCCATAGAACCCCGTTGAACCGCCCAATAGCCTTGCCCTGCCGTCCGTCTTGCCAAATTCCAGCCCTCTAGCGGCATGTTGGCCGAATAAAGTTCCGCTTCATGGACCGAATAATAATAATTAGCGGTACTCCCATCGGGCAATCCTGCACCAGGCACAACACTAGGAATTTCATAATCTACGGTTTCCAGTGAATTAGTTAGCACATTATCTAATGTAGCACTTACTATTTTCTGGGGGATACATAACTCTGTGGCAGGAATCGAGTTATTTTGCTTATCTGCGGCTCGTTCATATTTTACCAGGGCAGGCGCAAAAGGAATGGGGTTATAGTAGCCATTTTTATCAGGGTAAGAATACGTAACCATATCCTTATCCGCCACCCATGCTTTGGTCTTCACCCAACAATCCACGCAGGGGGTATCAAACTCCATGGAGGCAGAAATGTCTAACACCACTATAATATCAAGATTACTCACACTCTCGGCAATTGCTTCTGAAGTGACCGGCACTTTGGAAAAGCCAATTAACTTCATAAAATTCATGTCAACGAGTGATTTGCCGATGATTTTTATGCGGGCAGAATTGCCATAATTACCACTGCTGGCCTCGCATAAATTCGCGGGGTTATCATTGGTGTTTTCAGCTCCCTGTAGCCCACGAAATGAACCCGTATCAATCATGAAGGAGGCTCTGAGGGTTTCCGTGGCGGGAATGTACATGGCTCCTTTGACCTCGGTGACTGGATCCATTTTTAACTGTTGCACCCCATTAGGATGAGTTTCATCAATATTGCCGCCTTTTGTGGTGACGCAGCCGCGCACCACTACCTCCACATCCCTGCCCACATCATAGCCATTGTTCTTTAAATACTCAATAGCTCGCTCCATGGCATCTTCCTCAAAAGGCAGTTCAACGGCGGCGGCTAAAACGGCTGAGTCGACGGCTTTATTGATGCGAACTCGTTCAATATAAACCAAGCCCAAGTCAATGGCTAAACCCATCATGGCAACTAAGCCCACAAATGAAGCGGCAAAGATAACGATACTTTGCCCTTTCTGTTCGCTAAAACCCTGCCAAAAGTACCTTTGTAAAAACTGTCTCATTTTTTTTAACATCATCTAACCTCTACTGTAATTAGGAGTTAGGAGTTAATGCCACCAATAAATAATTAGGGGATACGGAGTCCAAAGCCGTAGGTCTTTGTCCCACTGCTCAAAGCCTACGGCTTTGGACTCCACTGCTATCCCCTGAAAATTTACAGGTGGAATTAATGCGTTTGTATTCCTAATTCCTAATTCCTAATTCTTATTGTATCACCCAGCCCTTAGTTGCATCAACCACCACCATGTGAGTAGTATTGGTTTGTTCATTGATGCCGACGACAATCCAAACGGGGCCAGCTAACTTTTTAGTGCTACGTAGCTGAATAATTAAATCTAACCCTAAGTTATTTTGGAGAACTTCACTCCCCCCATGGTCTAACCAGGTGGCTAAAGCTACAGAGCTATCCATCAACCAACCCTCAGTCGCGACGGGGTGTGGCGGGAGGGTGACTTCAAGCGGGTGAACAAAAATCTGCGTTTGCCCATCGGCTTCTACACTAACAAAAAGTTTGAGCTTTTTGCTGGGTGAGTAAAAATGGTATGTCCAAAGTGTTGGTTCGCCTACTTGGCTCAGACTTAATAGCTGATGCCATTTAGCACTCGCCGCGATTAACTCGGCATCGCTTGACCACGCTAAAGCGGCGGGTTTAGCCATTTGATTGTATTGATTTAACCCTGTAACCATTTGGTTGGGGATAGTGTGGGTTGGCTTAGGGGCGGCTTCAGGTAGCTCACGCACTTTTTCTTGGCGACCTATATCACGCAAAATCAGCAAAGCAACCACAATCACAGCCACCGCGGCTAGGGACATTAAACCAAGTAATAAGATTATATCTCGCCGTCGGATTCTTTGAAACATGGGTTACTCGGTGTGCTTTAGACCTCACAGGTTTCTAAAACCTGTGAGGTCTGTCAACATTCGTCCTGTCATTTTAATTATTTACCACACCCACACGAATCATGGTGAGGTTAACGCCTGTTCTGTCAAGGCCATCATTTTTGAGTAAAACAGTCGTATCATCAACCAACATGCTGCTTGTGCCATTGCCATTATCCGCCGCATACTCGGTATAAAGGAAATATTTTGTATTGCTGTTGGTTGAAGCAGGTAAGCCATAGAAGTTATACTCCCCTCCTTGAATGGTGGTGGTTTCATATAGCTTGCCGCCCTCAGCGTAAGCCCACACTTTAACCCCCTCTTTACGGATTGCCCCATCACCCTTACCCTCATCCACTCTTACAGTCCCTTGAATATGAGTGGGGTCTTTACCGACATCAATCAACTCTTGGTCGGTTGGCTTGGGTTGGGTACGACAGATTTCGAGGTTAAGCTCATCAAAGTTAAACTTAATATTCCTACATGAACTAAATAAGGCACAATCACGGGTGTTACTATTATTGTACACCAATAAGTAAACATCCCCTGAATAGCTGTTTAAATTAACCCCTGGTTTGAGGGTTAACTCCATATTTTTTTGTTCCCACGATGGGCCACTATAACTGACTTGGTTCATGGTGCCAACGGCAATTGTGGCCGGTTCACTTAATAATTCATCTGAGGTGGGGTCGGGGTAAGTTCCCGTAGGTGCTTTAGTAACTAAAGCCACCTGGAAAATGCTGGCAGGTTCAGGTTTTCCGTTATCATCAATATCATACCAAATGCTAAATTTGACCGTGGCCGCCGTGGATACAGGCGGCGAACTTTCTAGGGTTAGCTTTTGGTAGAAATAAGGGGTACTTTGATTGTCAGTCCAACCGCCCATTTTATAGTTGCCATCATACGCCCCCCCATTCGCCACAAACGCATTTCCGCCCAAATTCCAGACACTATAGACCCCTGGTTTTTCAAAACTTAAGCCTGTATCTTGTAATGGATTAGGACAATATTCATAGCCAGGGGGAATGTTCGTCGGAATAGTGGTCGAACCACTTTTAATGAACTCGCCTGACCCTTTCCCTGGTTCACATGGACGGAAGCCAAACTTAAAGTATACAAACTCCGTTGACTGGACAATACTAGCATTATGTGAGTCATTAAACAAGCCAATCTCAATTTCATCCTCAATGGGTTCAAGGGCTGAATTGGTTGAAACCAGTAACTCGTTGGCGGAGTACTCAGTCCAACTCGCAGGAGGGGTACTGCTATTCGTTTGAGCATGGTAGAATTTGAAACCACCCGTGATTTGATTACGGGTTATCCCTAACCAAACATAATTAGGCAAAGTATAGCCTGTGCCATTTGATTCCCAAAGAGTGGCTTGCCCATTATAGGTATCACGGTTAATGACTTGCGGCAAATAACTCCCGTTACTTTGCTTCATTAAACCAAACTGAATTTTGGCACTACTAGGGTCAGCTTTACGCCGAATCTCTAAACCTGCCATGGCTTTTTCACTACCACCCGTCAGGTTATGCATGCCCACAACGGCATCAAAATCAAACTTGGTCGAAATGGCCGAGGCCGTATTATAACGGTAGAAGAAATAACCACCGTTGTTATCATTACGGCTGCCCAGATTATCTGCCCCTAAGTTCTTCAAAATCAAGGCGGCGGTATCAACACCTAGTAACGGGTCGGCGGTGCGGCCACCGTAAGGCTGGGCCGTCCATTTAGTGCTGCTAAATTTGCCACCCTCTGACCACACCGTGGTTTTGAAATTATCAAAGATAGTTTCAGAGGCGTTATTAGTATAGTAATTACCGTTAAACTCCCCATTAGAGGCAAATAAGGTTACATAAAGTTTCTGGGCTTCGTCAGGCGTAAAACTAACAGGATTTAAGGTATCGGCATAACTGGTGATTTCGGTGGTTGCGTCTTGTCCATTGGTGCCATATTTGAAATGGAGTTTTTGCTGTTTATCCACTTCAATTTTTAGACTGATGGGCAGTTGACTCAGTAGGATACGTTGGCTAATCGGACTCACTTCAGGAATCTGATTATTATTAGCTGCCACCCGTCCACCCGCCACAAGTTGGTAATTATTGTCAGCCTCTTTCCACTTAAGAGCAAAATAAATCCGTTTGTCATAGCTAAACGCATTACTTTCAGGGGAAGCTACCCGCACCTCTAACCCCGCCCAGCCGCTGACGTAGTTCCCTACACCGTAGGGTTGACCATTACTGCTAGGGGCTTGGACGACGCTAATTTGGGCGGAGGCAAAACGAGTAATCGGTTTATTGTAATACAAGGCATAGACGCGGTCGTTGCCATCTACAGCATCAGGCCGCCCCGCGCCATGGGTGAGCATGAGTTGACCCTGGAAGGTGGTATATCTCCCACCATTGTTCTGTTGCTGCTTGCCCTGCCAATCACTGGCATTAGCCCCACCCGCATCAACGTCATACGGCGACTCAAAAGTGATTACAGGAAGAATTTCTTCAGTTTGCGTGCCGAGGCCAAAGGTTTCAGGGCTAATGGCGATAGAGGATTCATTACAGGTCAGGTTAACGGTGGTACTAATCACGTTGTTACTTTCTGTTGCCTCATTCACCAAACGGGAGGTATTGGCGTAAGCATAGAAGGTTTGTAGCCCATAACGGGTTAAGGTAAAGGCTTGTTGGAGTTGGAAGGATTGCCCATTGGCTAAGGGGGTCATGCGCCACTGTTTGAAATCCCCTGGCATGTTGAAGACGGCCTTATTTTGCAGTTGCCCTGGAATTAAGGGCGCAGGGTCTTGATACATGTCTATATCAAAATAACGGGAAATGGGGATGGTGGCCGCATTTTCAACCGTAAAAGTGACGGTGTAAGGGCGGTTAATGTGCGGATTGGCCGAGGTATGAACCACCTCTACGGGTCTAGGCGTAGCATCTTTGGCCCACAAATCCCCTGACCGAATGGTTAAGGTCGTGGTCGCAATACGTTGATTATCGTTATATTGTCGGGAGATCATGTCGAGAGGTATGCCCCAATTTTTAGAGTCAGTAATATCTGACCCTGGCGGGTCTTTGGGCAGCGAGGTTAAGTCGTAATTTAAATTGAAACTACCAGAACCATCGGTTTGGGCAATGACATTAGGCATTAGCTGACCCGCATAAGACAAGCGATAACTGGTGTTCGGGGCATGGTTGCGTAAGCGAATACCAATGGTTGCATCAGGCAGCACCGCTTGAGTAATGGGCGGGTAAGTGCTGGGTATGCCCAGGATGGCATCAGGGGCATCCATGCGCGTATTACCTTGGTAGACCTCAATATAGGGTTTGGGTAAAATTTCCACCTGAATGGTGGCACATGCCTGGTTTAGTCGGGCGGGATTATCGGTTACACTGGTAGAGAAAGAAGAAATTTGATATTTTACCGAAGTTGAGCTAGCCGCATCCATGGGAATAATGAAGCCCTGTTTAGCAATCCCACTGGGGCCAACTAAGAGGGTATTATCAGCCCGACTGGTCGGAATACGACTATCTCCAAATTGCAAGAAGTAATCCCCTGCGGCATGGTTATTCATCTGAATGGTAATGAGCGAGCCGATAGGGAATTTGTAATTATCCTTACTAACGCCAACAATGGTTAAGTAGCAAACATTGCTATTATCCACGGTGAATTGCTTTCTGGGGGCAATCCAGGTGGTTTCCAAATCGGTGGCCGATGGTTTACTGGGGTATGAACGGATAGAATAAGTGCCATTTTCCCAAACATTCTCCCCTTCATCGGTCAGGTGAATCGAGACAATCCCACTCGTGCCATTTTCATCAGTTTTGGCATTTTCTGAAACGCTGGCTAAAATCTGAGTCCCACTAAAGACCACCACAAAATAACTCCGCTTAGGCGTATGGTCTATCAATTGAACTTGAATGGTATCCCCTTTTTGATAGGTAATATTGCCCGTCGCGAATAGCTTAATGCTAGGATTGGTCATAAAGAAAGGCGCATCGGCGGCGGTGCTATTATCGCTAGAGACAACAGACCGAACCACACAGGTTATCACTCCGCCTGGGGGACATGGGGAAGGGGGAATATTATCTTCATCCGTTGCAGGGGCTAACCGCGCCATGGGGGCGGTGCTGGCAAAGCCATTGCTATCTACCGTAAGGGGGAAGTTAACCAATGGCGTGGTAAAACCATTGCCAATCGCAAATACCATATAATCGCCTGGCGCATGTTTTTGTAATTCTGCCTTAATGGGGGTGTGGCGCGCCCAAACGGGGCTTGTGCCACTTGCATCAAGTATCACCAAAGTGTTGGTTATGGTGTCATCATCTGCGCTAATAATGACATCTTGTTCCGCACTAGCCAACGGGTTTTCACAGGTTTGCCCCGTAGTACCTGCGCCGACGGAGTAGAGACAGTAGCTCCCTGGCTTAAGCCCAGTCAGGTCACAGGGTGGTGGGCTGATAAAGTGATTATTCCCATCAGTTTGGACATTGGAGCAAATCTTATAGGCGGTTTTATCTATTGCCCGCGACTCTAAGTAAATATCATAAAGTTGACTTTGGTCATGGTTAATTAACTCAATATTAATCTCAGTGTCTGTACCAAAGCGAAAGGCATAATTATCAGATTTAATGGCCTGCCCTTCTGGGCCACAAATTTGGGGGGCGGGGCAACTTTGGGTGCCTGGCCCCGTAACGGGTGGTTGAACGTTAATGGGAACACCGCCTGTTTGCGCCAGAACCTCATTTTGACCCTCGTTCTGCATCTGAACTTCCCCACGCACAGTGACGGGCAACCCACCGACAATCGCATTAAAAATCGGCGTGACCATTTGGACGTTATAAAAGGTATAAACCGCCACATTCAGCCCTTGCTCACCCGCATAATTTGGCACACTATTAATGGGGGTTGACCCATTAGCAGTTTTAGTAATTACTTGTCCCACGACCACCACGCCAAAGGCATTGGGAATATAATTCCCAAAATTCTCTGCATTGGGGTCTTGTACCTTACAGTTCCATTTAGTATAATCCTCGGTTGAACCCGTGGGATATTCACAGATACAACTCGTAGGATTGCTCAGGCCCTCACATAAATTGTAAGGTGGGTCTGTTTTAGGGGGTATCCCGCCAATGAGGGCATAACTACGTTCAATCGCCAGCCGTTTGATGGCTTCGGCGCGGGTTTTAGGGGAGCAACGCCACGGTTTGGTCGCGTTTGCTTCACCCTCCACCTTTAGACAATCGGGGTTATCCGTAAAATTTTCTTGTGGGTTAACAATATAGGGCTTACCCGTAATGGCATAACGTGCCGCATCTCTCGCCGCTGATTGCACGGTGATATAAGCCCAAATGACCCGTCCTATTTCAAATATTCCTAATAATAGCATTAATAAAATAGGGAGAATTAAGGCGAATTCGACTAAACTTTGTCCTTTTGACTTGTGTTTTAACACGATTAAACTCCTTCAGGTACAGATAGTATAGGGATAGTTTCTAAGCAATGGGACTTACGCAAAACCCTCACCCCAACCCTCTCCCATAGGGCGAGGGAGTAAACTTCCCTCCCTTTGGGGGGGACTGAGGGGGGGATTTTGTCGTTTTGCGTAAGCTCGAAGCAATAGAGCTATCTCTTCATTGATACCTTTTCTATCATGGGGGGGTGGTGGGTTATGGTAAAAATATCAAATAATAGGTTTATTGCGGTTATATAACTGCAATGGCAGGGGGCTAATAAAACATCAAAATGCACCGATTAAGATGTTCGGGCATCACTTAAGTAACATGCTTTGATTAGTTATGCTCAGATATAATAGAGTCCGTCGCTTCCAGAAAAGATACGGGCAACGTTAAAGAGGGGGCGCGTTTTTTAAGACTGTCATGGAGTCCAAATCTTTAGATTTGACTGCCCAATCTAACAAATCTAAAGATTTGGACTCCAGATGGCGAAAATTGGCTGACACTAACAGAAACTCCAACAGGATGTCAGTGTACATTGACTAGTAGCTTAGGCCATGCTATTATTAAAACCTCTAGTTTAACAATAACTTAACACAAATAAGGATGGTTATAATATGACAACTCAAAGCAGATCTGCCTTAATCGCCGTCGCCTGGCTACTCCTGTGGCAATGGGGGCTAATGGTAGCGCAGGCCGCTGAATTTGTAGTGACCCGCCTGGATGACCCGCAACCGAATCAATGTTTACCTGCCGATTGTTCATTACGGTCGGCGATTATCGCGGCCAATAATAACCCTGGGGCGGACACAATTACCTTTCAGGCGGCCAAAGGAACGTATCAACTCAAAATCACTGGGCTAGGTGAGAACGTCGCCGCCACCGGTGATTTAGATGTGTTAGATAGTTTAACGATTAAAGGTAAGGGCCAAAATAATACCATTATCAGTGGCTTAACTCCTAGTAATAATCCTAATGCCCTTGATTTTGACCGAGTGTTTCATATTATTAAAGGTGATTTTGCCATTTCCTCGTTGACCATTCAGGGGGGTATTATTACTAAAACGACGGTTGCCTCTAGTGTGGGCGATGATGGTGGTGGGATTGCCTATGGTGTTTCAGGGGGTATTTTATCGGTGATTGATAGCCGCTTACGTAATAATCAAGCTAGGGTCGGCGGAGGCATTTTTAGTAATGGGGATGATGCAATTATTAACATTATCAATAGTACCATTAGTGAAAATTACGCCGTTGAAACTGGGGGTGGCTTAAACCCCGCGCAGGTAAAAGTAACGGATTTAAATATTTTGGGTAGTTCAATTATTAATAATACCACCGATGGGAATGGCGGGGGGATTTATTTCTTCTCTGACCCTGATATTGGTGAAAAAGTGGTTATGAACATTATTAACACCACCATTAGCGGCAATAAAGCCGTAAGATATGGGGGCGGTATTAATAATGATGGGATTGGAGAGGTTAACTTGCAAAACTCAACCATTGTATTTAATACAGCAGGCACAGCTACTGATAAGGGCGGTGGGGGGGGGGGCATAGCCTCTACCTATCGGGGTAAGTTTAATGTGTCTCATTCAATTATTGCAAATAATACCGATGGTCGCTACCGTTTAGGGTCTATATTTTATGCTCATGATTGTTTGGCCCCTGACAACACCACCATGCGTTCCTTAGGCCATAATTTAATTGGTAATAATATTGGCTGTGAGTGGCCGACAACGCGGGATGATTTGGTAGGTGAAGAACCTAATAACGTGATTGACCCTAAATTGGACAGTTTAAAAACGACGACCTCAGCCCTGCCTTTTCACCCCCTCTTAGCAGGTAGTCCCGCGATTGACCAGGGAGTTAAGACAGTTGGTGGTCAATTGGGTGCATGTGCTTTTATTGACCAGCAAGGGTTTGGGCGGCCAGTGGGGGATTCATGCGATATTGGGGCGTATGAAAGTGGCGCGACTCAACCTGCCTTAAGTTTAACCATCATTAAAAGTGGGCCTGATATTATTCAAAGATTAGGGGATACGATTACCTATACCCTTATTGTCATTAACAGTAGTTTGCTCACCGCAACGAGGGTTTCTATCAGCGATACTGTTCCCAGTGGGGCGTTTTATTTGAGTGGTGGCGATGTTTTTACGAGCAAACCAGCCCCTGGCGCAGTGGCTTGGTTTAATGGACCGTTATATCAGGCCATGCCACCTAATACGCTCATGGCCGTCACCTTTGCCGTCACCTCTAATCAAGCGGTGCGTAACGAAATCTATCAAGTTAGTGCCGACGGTTTTGGGAGTGGCGGTTTTACGGGGGTTGGAACGGGGTTGGCTGAACCGAGTTTTGCCATTGAGAAAACAGGGCCTAGCCGTGCGCCAGAAGGTAGGGAAATTACCTATACCTTAACGGTGCGAAATGACGGTAAAGCCGAGGGGTTTGGTGTAGTCATTACCGATACCTTGCCAACGGGGGCGACTTATATTCGGGCAAGTGACGGTGGCGGTCTTGACGGGCAAACCGTCAGCTGGAAGGTGGATAGTTTGCGGGCAGATGGCGGTGAGGTTAATATTACGGTGGTGGTTACGGCCACCCATTCGATTACCAATAGCCTTTATCGGGTGACTGCTTTTGAGGAGACTCGCACTAAATCTTATAGCCAAACGGGGACGATTGTTGTTTTTACTCAAGTAGGTAAGGAAACGTATTTACCCGTAATGCGTAAAAACCAGTAAGGCAATCAGTGTGCTGGCCTTTGGTCGGCAACTTATTGCTAAAATATCATTACAAAACAAAAAGGGCAGCCAAATAGCTGCCCTTTTTGTTTGGACTTAAGCAAACAGGAGCGTCAAAATTTTATTTTGACAGGCGAAAATGAAATTTTCGCACTCCTGAAAAATTTATTCGCTGTAGTGCTTAGTTTATTGGAATCCAGAACTCTACGCGTGTACCTTGGCCTACGCCACTATGAATGTTAATTTGTCCGCCGAGCATTTCAACCCGTTCTTGCATGGTGCTGAGGCCAATCGTTTTACGTTGGCGGGAAGCCCCTAACGCTTCACTCACATTAAAGCCACTTCCGTCATCTTCCACAATAACACTGGCTTTATTGGGGTTAACATCTAGCGCAATTTGCACCTGAGTAGCTTTGGCATGTTGTTGGATGTTTTTGAGCAGTTGTTGAATAATGCGGAAAATTGTGACTTCGGCATGAGGCGGGAGGCGAATGTCTTGCCCCGTCACTCGAAAATGACAGGCAATGTTATATTTCTGTTCGTAATCCTCAAATGATTTTTTGAGGGTGGGCGTTAAACCCAAATCATCTAACATCATAGGGCGTAGTTCAAAAATAAACTCCCGCACTTTTTGGAAGGTTTGCGAGACCGAGTCTTTTAAGGTAGTCAGTTCGGCGCGGGTACGAACAGGGTCACTATCAAACAGGCGTTCGCTAATCTCTGCTTGCAGAATCAAGTTCGTTAAGGCTTGCGCTGGCCCATCATGTAATTGATTAGCGAGTGAACGCCGTTCTGATTCCTGGGCATTAATCACCTTAACCACGCCAATTGACTCAGCCGTTTGGCTAGGGCTTTCCCCAGATTTTTCAGGAGCAGCAGTACTTAACCCACCACTCACATCTATTACTTTGCGTAATGTGTCCATATAACGTTTCAAGTTATCTTGCTTATCGTTCAGCTTTTCCACTTGACCGCGCATCATGAACAAACGGACTTGTACCTCTTGGGCTGCCTTATAAGTTGTCTTAATATCATCGCGCGGCACCGTATCCAGATTAGCCTCTAAATTTCGCACCGAGTTCGTCATTTGGGCATTACGATGCGCCAATTTTTCCACCTCAGTGGTACTTTGCTTTAACAACATTTCGAGTTCCTTCAACTCTTTTTGCACCTGCTGGTATTCTTGGTTAACGTATTCAATTACGCCTTCCACTTTCATTCCAGCCGCTTGGCCTGGCCCCACTGGTTTTCCATTCATAATGAGCTACCCCTCTTATTTCTCTTCATCATGCAAGCGAATCCAGCCCCGTTTCACGGCATAAAGAGCCGCTTGAGTACGGTCATTGACTGCTAATTTTCGCAAAATACTAGTCATGTGGTTTTTAACCGTTTGACGGCTAATCCCTAATTCGTATGCCACTTCTTTATTACTTTGACCTTTGGCTATATGTTGTAATATTTCCATCTCTCGTGGCGAAAGTGGCGCAAACATATCATTGGGTGAACCATCGACATATGCCACCTTGTCAAATTGTTGAATGAGCCAAGTCGCCACTTCGGGTTTATCCAACACCTCATCATCCACCACATAATTGCCTTCACTCACCTGGCGCACCGATTCAACTAAACGGCGCGGGGTCACATCTTTCGGGAAATAAGCGGCGGCCCCGGCACGAATAGCATGGAAAATCTGCTCATCATCATGGTAAGCCGTCAACATAATCACCGCAATTTCGGGCGCGGCTTGTTTTAATTCGCGGGTCACTTGCAACCCATTCATGTTTGGCAAATTGATGTCCATGATAACCACATCAGGCATCAACTGCTTAATCATGCGTAAGGCTTCTTCTCCGTCAGCAATTTCCATGATAACTTCAAGTTGCTCATCGGCCTCAAGGACACGGCGCAACCCCTGGCGGAAGAGTGGATGGTCATCAACTAAAATAACACTGGTTTTAGACATAGCGTGTCTCTCCAAAAAACTCAGCTTGGCTGAGAATTTTAGGACTTAGGCAAAAGTAGAGGAGTCCGCAATTATTTGCGGACAGCCCGCAAATGATTGCGGACTCCTGCGTAAGCCCTAACTTTATAAAATAGGGTAGGGTATAGATAAAATGACGTGTGTCCCTTGATGGGGCGCACTTAATATTTTCAAACGGCCGTTGAGCAACTCGGCATAATCGACCATGCGGGCTAAACCTAGATTTTTACGTGAACGACTAAATTCATCTAAAATTAAACCTCGGCCATTATCAATAACCGAAAATTCTAATCGATTATCATGCTCTTCTAACATTACATTTACTTGGGTTGCCGCCGCATGATGGTGAACATTGCTCAGGGCTTCTTGCATCACCCGAAAGATTGCCACCTCAATAATGCTCGGTAAACGCCCCATATTCGCTTCAATTCGCAACTTAACCGTAATATTGGTGCGAGTTTCATACCGTTCTAAATAACGTCGTAGGCCCGCGCTCAGGCCAAAATTTCCCATGATGGTGGCAGGTTCTAAATTAACGATAAACCAACGCACATCGGTTAAGCCCTGTTCTAATTCACTTTGCAATGCCTCTAGCCCAGTGGAAACTGCCGCCTCATCGTAACCTAACAACTGCCGACATGAGGCCACTTCAAACACCGCATTGGCTAATAGCTGTCCCACGCGGTCTTCCATCTCGCGAGCCAGTTGAGTCTGTTCTTCTTCTTGGCTTTGTAACACTCGGATGAGCGGCCAATGGTCGTCATCGTTCAACGGGGCATCTAAATTATGGCGTAGAGTATGGTGAACGGCTTGACAACGTTCAACCAGCCGTAGTAAATTTTGGCTGATTTTTTGGAGAGGAGGATTAGATGACGGGTTAGCGAGTAAGGCAGCTTGGGCAAGTTCAGTGAGCTTATCCTGAGTTTCTTGCAGGACGTTGGTCGCTTTAGTTACAAACTCTTCGATTAAGGTAGTTTCATGCCCCATGCAGATACTCCATTGTTGTCACCTCCCTATAGTATACCACAATTAATTGCCCAACGGCAAGCTATTGGATTATTTACCTAAGAGCTTATAGGTTTTTAAAAACCTATAAGCTCTTGACACTATTTGTTGAATTGCACTTGATACACGCTCATATTATCATTGTTAATATCCCCTGACCATAAGGTTTTAGTCCTATACACCTCATGCAAATCGGTATTTTGGCTCAGGTGCGGATACCATGATGGAAATATAACAACATAATCGGCACGCTGAGTAACGATAAATTCCAATAATTTTGGCTCATCGCGGATAATTGGAATCACCTCAGGCGTAATCAATCCCGCCAAATCAATCAACGGACGTTGCGTAAAATAACCAATCGCCCCAATATCATGCGCCGCAATGGTCGTATTAGGTGGAGTTTCCGCCACCAACCAGCGCGCCGTTGCCACCATTTCCGTCTCAATAAAGCGCACATCTCGTTGATAGGCCAGCGCACCCACCCCCACAAAGGCCACCACCAACACGCCCCATGAGCCGACCATGACGGGATAAATGACCCGTTGATAGAGTCGTTTCAAAGACCTTACAGGTTTTAGAAAAATTAAACCAAAATCTCCCTCACCCCCGTCCCCTCTCCCAAAGGGAGAAGGGGGAGTTTTTACTCCCTCGCCCTCTGGGAGAGGGTTGGGGTGAGGGTCTTTAATGGCAGTAGACCTGTGAGGTCTAGTATAAAGTCGCTGACTGCCCCACAACCCTAACAAAATGACCCAGACAATCATGGGCATTTGATACCGCCCATGTTGATAGGTGACAGGTAAACGAAAGCCATAAAGTAATAAAAATGAAATCCACCACGCCCACAAGCAAACTAACTCGCTGCGCCGTTCTTTCACCGTCAACCATGCCGCCCAAATTAAGCCAGGTAACAGAAGCAATTGCGGCCCAATGAAAATCACCTGAAATACACCCTGCACCGTTTCAACA
>Ga0316608_1000454_pt1 | contig 19448 bp, 13 predicted proteins | sample MIS2016152B_MG_FD_207673 | JGI IMG/M metagenome (GOLD analysis project Ga0316608, IMG submission 207673) | Microbial mat bacterial communities from Middle Island sinkhole, Lake Huron, Michigan, United States - MIS.2016.152B | ecosystem: Environmental > Aquatic > Freshwater > Lake > Sediment...
ACTTATAGATGTCCAACAAAAAAAACGTGGAAATCTCAAAATTGGAATTCTGATGTAATTAAGGAATATTCATATATTTGAAATTTCAAAATTATTTAACAAACAATATATTTAAATAGAGCCACAATTTTTAAACAAAAGTGAGGATAATCACGTAAATACGTATAATTTTTCTATCATGGCAAATATATCAACAAAATATTTAGGATTAGAACTTAAAAGTCCGGTAATTGCTTCGAGTAGCGATTTTACTTCAAATATCGAAAATATTATAGAACTCGAAAAAGCCGGTTGCGGTGCTATTGTTTTAAAATCAATTTTTGAGGAACAAATTTTGATGGAAATAGATTCCTTACGAATGAATAATATGTTCGATTCATATTCGGATAATGAGAATTATATCGCTTATTATACAAAAAAACACGAAGTTGATAGTTATTTGCAATTGATAAAAGATGCAAAAAAGCAAATTCAAATTCCGGTTATTGCTTCGGTTCACTGTTCTACAAACGGAAAATGGACTGAATTTTTACCCCAAATAGAAAAAGCCGGTGCTGATGCTATTGAGATTAATGCTTTTATATTGCCTTCAAATCCAAATACTTCTGCCGATGAAATTGAGAAAAGTTATATTTCGATTATCGAAGCAGTTAGAAAAAACACAAAATTACCGATAGCTTTAAAACTTCATCATTATTTTACTGATATTGCCCGAATTTTCAAAACATTTGCACAAAAAGTTGACAGTCTGGTACTTTTCAACCGATTTTTTAATCCTGATATTGATATTGAAAACTTCAAAATAAACTCCGGAGGTTCATTTAGTTTACCCGAAGATAATTATTTAATTCAGAGATGGATAGGAATAATTCGACCTTTGGTAAACTGCAATTTAGCTGCAAGCGGAGGTATTTATAATTCAGAAACAGCTATAAAAAATTTACTTGCCGGTGCCGATGTAATTCAAATAGCATCAGTTCTTTATAAAAATGGAGTTGAGACTGTAACACAAATAAACGAAGAACTGAAACTTTGGATGCAGAAAAAATCATTCACACAAATTGCTGATTTTAAAGGAAAAATGAGCCAATCGAATATTCCAAATTCAAATTTGTACGAAAGAGCACAATTTATGAAATATTTCAGTGATTTTAATAAGGAGTAATTTGAGAATTAGTTAATTTGAAAATCTGAAAATTGGTTTTCCATTTTCAAATTCTTCTTTATATCCTCCAATATGTTTTTCACTAACCTTAATTTTTCTTTTTTGAATTGCAAAATTAGTTATACCAATGATAAAAAGAATAAACGAAATTCGATAAAATGAATTAGTTATTAGATATTTATAATTAAACTTTGCTTTATTTTAAATTTGTGTGGGTTACAATTGTTATTTCATAAAATCTCTTTGAAGTATGCACAGATTTGTATGGTGAAAATCTGAAAAAACAATGTAAATCATTTTTTTCGGATTTACTTTTTACCAAAAATTCAAACATACACATCAAATGTTTCCTTTATGATGACAGTTAGTTTTTTTATTTGCGTTTAAAAGTTAAATTTGAAAAAAAAAATTAAAAATATCTTACCATAGTATTTGAGAAAAGGAGGTTAATTTTATTTATCAACTTATAAAAGCACTCGCAAAAGTCATAAAATAAAAAAATCTCACAAAGACGCTAAGTCGCAAAAACGCTTATTATAAAAAAGCATTAAATCTTTGCAACTTAGCGAGAAAAAATTCTTATAGGTGTAGACTAACTTATTAAACTTTAATTTACTTTAAAATTATTTTGTCGCAGCCCATTTTCTAATTTCAGTTCTAAACCATTCGTCTGCTTGTTCTGTCCATTTAAAATTATCTCTGATGTATGACATTGTATCTTTTTCAATTTCTGTGTAACTGTCTCCATCTTTTACTTTTTCGAGAAGCATTTGTGCGTCTTCCATAGAAATTCGACCATCTCCACGACCAGAAACTGCTTTTTCTGCGGCTTCAATTAAATCACCATCGTATTTTTTTCCATCAATTGTTTTGTAGTATCCCATAATATTAGATTTTTTTTAGTTAAACATTTATTTAATTATAATAATATCACAACTTCTATGACATTTTTATTTGTATAAAAAAACATTTGCAGATTGTTAAAACTATTATAAAATAAAACTCGTTTAAAATCCTTTGAAGAAAATTAAACTATTGTAAATAAAAATTGTTAATGTATAATAAACATAAAAAATTGGCAAATAATTCTAAACAAATACTTACTTATAATAAATATTCAATGGATCGTATAATACTGAAAAAATAGGATTAGCATCATCTTTTTTCCAAGGTTTTACGCTAAGTACAGGAATATCACACGTTTCGAGAATTGAACGAGCATTAGAACCCATAAAAAATTCGAGCATGTTGTCTTCGTCTCTTGTCATAATTACAACTAAGTGAGCATTACTTTTTACCGCATTATTGTTTATTATTTCATTAATAGGTAATTTACTATCATCAACCAGTTCTGCTTCACATTTAATTCCTTGATTATTAATGTAATTCTGTGTTGTTTTAAGATTAGTCAATAATTTAGTTTCCTGAGCAGCACTGTTTGTTCTGTCAATAGACATTAGTTTTATTTTTGACTTAAATAACTTTGCAAATTCAACTGCAGTTGTAATCTGTTCACGAAAGTTACGGTTTATATCAAGTGGAACGAAAATAAGTCGTTCTTCTTCAGTAGGTTTATGAACTTTTGAACCTCTTATTGAAATTACCGGATTTTTTACTTCGTTTACAGTATGCAATGTATTTGAACCTACAATACGTTTTTTCAAACCCGGTTTTTCGGTTTTTCCCATAAGTATAAATACCGGATTTATTTGCTCGACATATTCTTCAATTTGTTCATAAACTTTGCCATAAGCAATTTTGGTTATAACTTTGTACTTATTACCAAACTTTTCTTTTTCTAAATCAAGCATTTTCTGAACATCGGCTTCAAATTTTGAAAATTCAGATTTGTTGTTGAACATCTTTTTTATTACTCCTGTTTCTTCAATTATATGAAGTAAATGTATTTCAGAACTCAAAATATCAGAAAAATACATTGCATATTCCAACGCAAGTAATGATTGTTCTTCAAAATCTACCGGAATTAATATTTTATTCTCCATTTTATTAATGGTTATTATGTTAGAATTATTTTATGTAAACAAATTTCTCAAAAATGTTTAAATTATCAGTTTTTAAATTTATAAAATAAATTCCATTTTGGAAAATATTTTCTGAATTTGAATCAAAATTGTAATTAATTGTTTGATTTCCTGAATTTTGGGTTTCATTAAGAATTGTTTGTACTTTTTTTCCGGTAATATCGTAAATATCAATTGTTACATTAGAATATTGTATTAAATTATACTCAATTTTAATATCAGTTGATGCAGGATTTGGATAAATATTTAATGCCAGACTTTTCTCAATTTCATAAATCTCATTCGAACAACCGCTACTCCAAACCAAACAACCATATTCTGGATGGTCAACATACGGATTTCTATTATGTTGAATAGAGTAAACAGCATTATTTCTGTCAATTTCCTTTTGCGAAACAGGGTCTTGAGTATCCCATTCTAATAGCATATTTTTTGTCCATGTTGATAAATTTCCTCCACTGAAAGATTCTCCACTCCAACCAGACATAACATCTTGATAACGTGTAGCCATATAAAAGTAAATTCTTGCAATATCTCCTTTATATTCGTCTGCCGGTTCAAAAACTTTAGAACTGTATCCCGGATAGGTACAATTTCCTAATTTTCCTAATCCGTAAGTAGTTCCAGAACTGCATTCACCATAAGGATAATCACTACGGTAACCATTTACTTTACCATCAGTTGGCAAAACATGAAACAAATCTGATTTCATGGGAGATGCTTCATTAAACCAACTTTGAGGTACAGTATGCTCACGGTTGTAACAATCGCAAATACTTGAATAATTGCCACATTGGTCCGAAGAGAAAGTGAAAGTACAATTTGTGTAAATATCCCACACTTTTCCATTTGAATTTTCGTCGGTTGTTTGATAAGCATTCCAAAGGGCATCGTATGAAATTGAAGAATGTCCATCAATAATATCATGTAAAGCTAATCGCAAAGCATTACCTGATAGTCCATTGGCTGTATTATAGTAACCATTAGGAATTTGTGAAAAACTGAGTTGAAATAAAATTAAGGCGATTGATAAAAGTAAAATTTTTTTCATTTTCTTGATATTTTATATTATTAATTTATAAATTTAAATAGTTAGTGAAAACGTAAGTTCGAAATAAAAATGATAGTTAACTCGCTGTCAATCTGAAAGGAACTTGTTGATGTATGCAGTAAAGTTATAAAAAGTTTATCTAAAAAACTAAAAATAAGCTTTTTACAAAAAATTATTGCTTTCTCTTCGTAATAACAATTTACTTTTTTATAATTTCAGTTCTAACTTCCTCGAGTTCACTTCTATATGACAGTCAGGGAAATACTTAACTAAACAGCATCGACTAATAATCAATAAAATTTTTAATTTATTTCAACAAAAATACAGAATAAACTTATTGAAACAAAATATTTTATTTTAATGTTTCTCTCGAATATAACATAAATATTGTATTTATTAACACAGAGTCGAACTTTTATAACACACAGCATTTTTATATTTTTATTGTTTTTATCTTTGAAATAAAAAAATTATGAAAAAAATATTATTTACATCAGTTTTTATCATTTTATTAGGAGCACTAAATTTGCAAGCTCAAATTAATTTGAAACCTTTATTGACTACCTCAAAATTTTTAAAAACCACTATTTGGGATATTTCGGGTGAAAAAACAGAAGGATATTTGTATTCTGCAACAGATTCGTCAATTACAATTACAAATCTAAAAAAAGACAGTCTAATAATTTTTAAAGATACTGAAATTTACAGATTAAAAACAGGTAAAAGTGCATTAAATTATTTACCTGCTGTTTATATTTTCAGTTCGTTACAATCTTTAAATATTTTAATGGCGATTTTATGGGAAAGTACAGGAGATTTTGATTTTTTAAGTGCTTTTGCAATTGGTCAGTTCATTGTTTTACCGCCAACAATTGTTGCTTTAATGTCAGCTACAAATAGTAATTTTGACTACATATTAGATTCTAACTCTTTAAAATACAATACAATTTATCCGTTTTTAGAAAAAAAATCAATTATATATTCGAATAAAAAAAAAAATAATTTTAATCAAAATTTCAGTAATTCACCAAAAACTGATGAAATACTTGATAGTATTAGATTTAAATTAACTGGCATTACAAATCCAGATAAAAATTCATCAGAATTAGATGGAATTTTTAGTGAAGATAAATTTTCACACATCAATGATAGTTTATCGAAAACTGATAAAAAACTTGAAAGAAATGAATTAAAATTATCCGCCTTAAAAAAGCCATTGTTTTTTTTAAGTCCTTATTATGTTTCACGTCTTCATTTTACGTTTTCACATGGGACGTTTCATCAACTGACTTCTTATGGTGATTTAAGAAAGCTTACTAATAATTCTTCTCCATATAATGGAGCTTCTGGTATATCTGAAAAAATTAATAAAATTACTTTTGGATTAAGTATTACTAATAATATCAAACTTAATTATTATCGTTTTAAAAGTTATAAATCGATGCAATCAAAACAATTGGCACTTAGAATAGAATATAAAAGTAGTACACTTTATTTAGAATATATTTTAAAACCTGTAAATAGAATTTTACAAAAGCGTTACCAGTTTTCGGGAGGTGTTGGTTTGACTTATATAAATGGAAATATTAAAGTAAATTATAATTCTTATTTAATAGATACCGTAACTAATGAGTATATAGTAAAGGAAAAAAAACAGCAAATAAAAACGTTTGCAATAAATTTATCTGCAAGTTCTAATCTTTACATTACAAAAAATTTGTCGTTACAAGCCAGAATTTTTTCGGATATTTCTCCAAATATTAAAATTAATGAAATGATTTTTGATTTTGATAATGAATCAATAAAAGCATTATCTGCCGGAACAATTAATTTAAGCAATGTTGCTTTTACAATAGGTTTGGCTGTACATCTGTAAAAATACAATTTTCCTAAAATCCGCAAGTAACTTTTATTTGGCAAGACGTGCGGATTTAAGGTTTTAATTGTTATATTTAAACTGATTTAAAATAATATTTTACAAGTGCATTTAAATCAATAACTAAAGCCATAGTTCCATTTCCTAAAATGCTGACTCCGGATAAATAATTCTGATTTTGATGTAAATATCCTAAAGGCTTAATAACAGCTTGATGTTCTGATATTACCTTGTCAATTAATATTCCAAAATATTTTTCATTAAGATTAATAAAAATAATTTGCTGATGTTCGGAATTTAATTGACTTGAAGTAAAAATATTCGACATATTTATTAACGGAATCAGTTGATTATTATATTCAATCTGGTCGTTATTTAAAGCAATATCATATTTTACTCTTTTGCAGCCAACAATTGGATATAGTGGAAGCAAAATTTGCCATTTTGCAACTGTAACAAGCAGTGTATCAATAATAGACAATGTTAATGGAAGTTTTAAGGTAACACTTGTTCCCAAATTTTTTTCGGTGCTAATGTCTATTTCGCCTCGTAAATCCTGTATTTGTTTTTTAACTACGTCCATTCCAACGCCTCTGCCCGAAACTTCGGTCAAACTTTGTGCTGTTGAAAAACCTGCGGTAAATATTATTTCGATTAATTCTTTTTCGGTTAAATTCGAATTTTCTGTAACCAGATTTTTTTCTATTGCTTTTTGTTTAATTCTATCTAAATCAATACCTTTACCGTCATCTTGGATTTGGATAAAAACATTTGCCCCCGAGTAAAAAGCAATAAATCTGATAATTCCTTCATTTGGTTTATTATTCAATTTTCTTTCATCTGCATCTTCAATTCCGTGGTCTATTGAATTTCGGATAATGTGCATTAAAGGAGCTTCAATTTTGTCGATAATATTCTTATCAAGTTGTGTGTCTGCACCTTCTACAATAAACTCGATATTTTTATTTAATTTTAAAGATAAATCACGTACAAGTCTCTTAAATTTAACAATAAGAATACTAACAGGTATTAATCTTAAATCCAAAGCATTGTCTCTAAATTTTTTTGAAAGTTTTGTTACCTCATTTAACTTTTTGAGGAGTAAATCGTTACCAATTTGTTTTGCAATTATTTCTAAACCCGAATTTAAAGTTACCAACTCGCTTACAAGGTTAATTAATTCATCAAGCTTTGTTGACGAAACCCTGATACTTTCAACTGATTGTGTTTCAATTTGTATTGATTTTGATGGTTCAATTTCAATATTTTTCTGTTCAATATTTTCGATAATAACCGAAAGAGATTTTAAAATTTCGCGAATAGAGTTTTGCAATTCGACAAATGAAACTTGTCCCGAATTTATAATTTTAAATTTATTAAAAAGATGTTGATTATAAAAAAAATCTTTAAACGAAAGTTCAATTATTTCATATTCAGTGTCATAATAGAACATGAAAATATCTTTCACATCATTTAATTCCTTTTTTGAAACATAGAAAATTTCCCAGTACAGAAAAAAATCAGTAACATCAAGTGTGTCTAAATTTGTAATTTTTTCGGTAAACGGAAAAGCTTTATATGTCCCTATTTCAAGTAATTCTTCAAAAATATCGAATGGTTTTATACCTCTTTTCAAAACATCTTCGTTAGGATAAAATAAGATGTAAAAAAGATGATAATCTGAATTTGATAAAATATCGACTTCGGTTTTGGGTTCAATTTCTTCGTCAACTTCAGAAATATCTGTTAATGAAGTTTTTTTTATTAATTCGTTAAATAATTTATCGTCAATACTCGAAAGTTGTTCGTTATTTTCGAGTAATTTTGAAATAATGTCAAATGATGAAAGTGAAATATCTATTATCGAACTATTTACAACCTTCTGGCGACTTCGTATGTCTTCAAAAATATTTTCGAGATTGTGCGATATTTTACCAACTTTTTCGAAGCCAAACATTGCAGCACTACCTTTTAGAGTGTGTATTTTTCTGAAAATATCGTCAATCAGACTAGTACTTTCCTTACTATTTTCAAGTTTAATAATTTCATCTATCAAAGAAGAAATCATTTCCTTGGCATCTGCAATATATTTATAATGAAAATCTTCCATTTATTTTAAAAGTTTTTGAACAACTTTTAAAAAATCTTCCTGCTTATAAGGTTTTTGAATCCAAGCTGTAACTTTAACATCTTGAGCTTTTTTCATTTTTTCGACATTTCGTTCGGTTGTAAGCATAATAATAGGTATATATGCATAAGTTTCCATAGCTCTTACGTTGCTAACCAATTGAACTCCATCCATTACGGGCATGTTATAGTCAGTTATCAGAAGGTCAATTTTTTTTCCATCAAATTGTTTTATAGCCTCTTGTCCATTTGCAGCAGAAATTACAATAACATCTAACGTTTTCAACGCAAATTCTACAACCCATCTAGTATTTTCAAAATCATCAACTATCAAAACTGTTTTTTTCATTGTTTTTTGAAATTTTATTTTTTTTAAGGATATTAATTCAGATTACTTTAACTCTCAATAAATTATTTAATATAAAACTAACTAAAATACACAAAGTAGAGTTTTCTAATCAGTTAAATTGTGTATTCAAACATAATTCTTTACGTTTTCACAATTTAAAAAAAAAACTATCCTCCTGAATATTTTAATTTAGAACCGCTTACGTCGTCAGAATTAAATGAAAATCCCAGACGTTTTCCGGTTTGTAAATTCTGCTTTCGTTTTTCAATTACTTGCCCCACAGACAATATTTTTACAGTATCGTAAGGAGGAGCAAGTAAATCAAACTTTAATGAATATAAAATTGCAGATTCTAAAATATCTGTCAAAACTTTTTCATCTATTGTATTTTTTCCGAAATCGTTGTATAAATAACCCATTTGTTGTTTACCTTCAACAAAATAATGAAAATCTTTATTTACAAATAATCGGGCTACCAAATAACCCAAATCTTCGTATCTGCTGTATTTGAATGAATCTGATAAAAAATTATAAATATTTATGATACCACAATAAGTAACAGATTTATCTTTCTGTACATAAGATATTTTCCATACACCATGGTCTCTGTCAAATTCAAAAATATTTGAGTGCATGTGAAAAAGCAAAACATCACCTGCAACTTTTAATTCGCATTGAAACATTCCATCATCTTTATACGAAAGTAATAGTCTTTCATCTACTTCGTTAAGTTTGTTGTTATATTCTTTTTCCAATTTTTGCAATACTTTTTTTAGTTTCCCAAAAATATTTAAAGTATTATCAAATACATTTTGTTTCATTCCTGATTTTTCAATCAAGGTTTCAATTATTTGATTTTCTTTATTATTTATATCCATAAAAAAATTATTTTGATATTTTATTATAATATTTAGTAAAGATTTAATATTTGTGCATTTTCAAGCATATTTCAAATTTCTACAAATTTTAAGGTTATAAACAATATGTTTTAAAAACACACTGCAAACAAAGATAATTAAAAAAATTAGTCAACCAACAATTTTTTAAAATGATTTTTTTTTGAGAATGAAACCAGCAACTTTGCTGATATATCAATGTAAATACAACATTTTTGGTTTACTAAAAAAGACTTCTGATTTTGAAATAAGCTTCTACTCCTAAATATATTTTTCACGCATAGTTGCAAAAACGTAAAAAAATAACTCTTTTATAATAACAACTTTGCAACTTAGCGTCTTTACGTGATTTTTTATTTTGTTACTTTAGAGAGTTCACAAAAATAATATAATTAAAAATAAAACTTTTTTTAATTATTATTATGAAAAATTGAAATATTAGGTTAATAAATTTATTTTCTGATATTTATCTTAAAATGTATTCTTTTTAAATCCACGTTATAAAATCAAAATTTTAGTTATATTTTTTAAATCGTTTATAATAAATAATATACATAATATAATACTTTTTTACAACTACCTAAAAGTCAAATAATTTATTATTCATAATTTTTAAGATTTTCAAATCAATCCCTGACTTTTGAAAATAAATATTCTTTTTTTTAATAAATATATTTTTAAATTTTATATTCGTGAAAATTTTAATACAACTACGTTAAATATGAAGAAATTTAAAATATTAGTACTTGCCAAGCAAGTTCCTGATACAAGGAATGTTGGCAAAGATGCTATGAAAGCTGATGGAACTGTCAACCGAGCCGTTCTTCCAGCAATTTTTAATCCTGAAGATTTAAATGCACTAGAACTAGCTCTAAGAGTTAAAGATAAGTTTCCTAATTCAACTATTCATCTTTTAACAATGGGACCAGTAAGGGCTGCCGAGATAATTCGAGAAGGAATGTATAGAGGAGCAGACGGAGGTTTTCTTATAACCGACAGAAAATTTGCAGGTTCAGATACTTTGGCAACTTCTTATGCAATTTCACAAGCAGTGAAAAAAACCGGCACTTTTGATTTGATTTTCGCTGGTCGTCAGGCAATTGATGGCGACACTGCACAAGTAGGACCTCAAGTTGCCGAAAAATTAGATATTCCACAAATTACCTATGCCGAAGAAATTGTTGATGTAAACACTAATGCTATCACAATAAAAAGACGTTTAGAAAGAGGTATTGAAATTGTAAAATCCAGTTTTCCAGTATTAATAACAGTTCATAGTTCGGCACCTGATTGTCGTGCAAGAAATGCAAAACTGGTTATGAAGTACAAATATGCTACAACCCAAAGCGAACTTCAGGATTCTGCTGAAGATTATCTGAATTTGAAAAGTTCTAGACCATATCTGAATATTATTGAATGGAATGTTACCGATATTGAAGCAGATGAAAAATGGCTTGGTCTTTCCGGTTCTCCTACCAAAGTAAAAAAAGTTGAAAATGTTGTTTTGCAGATGAAAGCATCAAAAGTATTAACATCAACAGACGAAGAAATTAACTGGTTAATGAAAGAACTTATTGATAATCATACAATTGGATAATTTTAAAATTATATTTTTAAATTAAATAAAAAGCAGCATTTTTAAATTTTGTATAAAAAAGCTGCTTTTTTATTTGATAACGGTTTGACAATTAAATCGAATTTATTTCCTACCTTAACTCTTTTTTTGAAATAAATTATTGAATGTACAATTAAACTTTTTATATTTGAATTTAATAATTTTCATCAAAAATATTAAGCTAACAAAATAATAAATGAAAAAATTAATAACATTAATAGATTGGTTTATAAAAACAAATCTGAAAAATGAAACCGAAAACCATCAAAAAGCCCGTTTGCTGGTTGGCATTCATTTAATTTCAGTTTTGTACTCGATTATTTATATAGTTGTATATTTTGTTATCGGATATTATGTTGCAATTCTGGCATTATCAATTATTTTTATTTCTACAACAATTAGTCTTCTGTTGTATAAATTTTTTGTTTCAAATAAATTTGCTGAAAATTTTATAATTTTCCGGAGTTTAAAAAAAATACAAATATCGATTAAAATTTGAATACAATACTTTACAGAATCAAAAATTAGAAGGAAAACAAATGAATCAAATTGAATTACTTAAAGTTATGATAGAGTCTGCTTGTTCAGACGGTAGTATAAGCGAAGATGAACTATTTCATCTTCAGAAAAAAGCAAACGAAGCTAATATCAGCAAAGAAGATTTAAATTTTTTAATTCAGACCGAACTAAAAAAAATTCATAATCAAAACACTGTAAATAAAAGTATTAATGACCAATCGGGTTTTATTAATAATGAAAATAATTCGGGATTTGTAAAAGAAAACACTACTATTTCTAATACACAGAAAACCAATGAAATATTTTCGGATATTACAAATTTAGAAACTCAAGGAGCAATGAGTTTGATTCAAAAAGCAAAATATCTTGGTAGTAAATGGCTGATTATAAAAAGAATAAAACCCGAATTTAAAACTAACAAAATCTATATCGAACTTTTTGAAAAAGAATTTGAAAACATTTTTGAACTCGACCATCAAAATATTGTAAGAGTTTATGGCAGAGGCGATGATGCCAATGGATTATACTATTTTATGGAATATGTAGATGGCAGAACTCTTACCGAAATGATTTCAAATAACGAATTTAAAGACGAAAAAATTTTCCGAAATATTATAAATCAAATACTTGATGCATTAATTTATGTTCATAAAAAACAAATTTATCACCGCGATTTAAAACCCGATAATATTTTAATAACTTTTAAAGGTGACAACGTTAAAATACTGGACTTTGGTCTTGCAAATGCAGATACTTTTATTGATAATCTTCAGAAAGTTGGAACTCCAAAATATTCATCTCCCGAAAGTAAAACAAATGGTTCATTAACAGACCAACGCTCTGATATTTATTCGCTTGGAGTTATAATGCTTGAAATGCTAACTTTAACAACTGATATTAAAAAATTGACTGACATTAAAAATTTGATGTTTAAGCAAATAATTCAAAAATGTATTAACGAAAAACCAAATAACCGATATACTTCTTGTCAGGAAATTAAAAATCTGTTTTTTACACCAAGTTCAAAAAAAACAATTCCTGATTGGTTAGAACAAAAAATAATAGAATTTACAACTGATGGAAAAATTACTCCAAACGAAAAAAAAGTTTTAGACCTTGAAGCTCAAAGTAATGGAATTGATATTGCGGCAATGAATGCAGTTATTAATCTTTATCTCGAAAAAGCTAAAGAACGCTTGGCAGGGGAAAATGAAAAAAACTCAAAATTGCTTAAAAACAATACTGTAAAAACAAAAAGCAAACGAAATTTCTTCTCTTTTTACAGATTAATCAGAATATTTGTTCTTTTAATGTTAATTAGTTCGATAGGATACATTAGCTATTATTTTTATCCACAAATAAAAAATAGCTTAAAATCGGACAAGAGCGAAAAATATCAAAAATTAACAGAAAAGAAAATAATGTACACTAATGCTAAATCTCTGAATTTAAGAAAAACAGCAACAACTGATGGCGATATTATTGGAACTTTTCCTTTAGGAACCGAAGTTGTTGTAACCGAAATTGGTTATTATTGGGCTAGAATTGAAGTTAATGGTCTTGATGGTTATATGTATCTTGAGTATCTTGATGAAGATAAACCTAAATAAAGCAAAAAAAAAAACGATTTTAAAAATCAATAGTTTGCAATAATCAGAAAAAATGAAATATGAAAGTGTGAAAATTTATTATTGTTTTTATTTTATTGATTATCAGTAATATTTTTAAATATACCTAATTATTGTAAAATTAGTATATGTGTTTTTATTATGTTTTTTAACACACTTATTTTATTTAATTTCATATTATTACAAAATTGCAATTTTTTTATAATGTTATATATCAAATAATTAATATTTTTTTTATATTTACTATAAAACAGAATTAATTGTTAATTTGCAGTAAAGGCGAACTTATAATATTATAATAATAACCTTTTTGTTCAAGTAATTGATTATGACTTCCTTCTTCTATAATTTTGTGGTCGTTTATTACAATAATTTTATCAGCATTTTTTATAGTCGAAAGTCGGTGAGCTATTATAAAACTTGTTCGTCCGTGCATTAATTTTATCATAGCATCTTGAATGTAATGCTCTGTAAGACTGTCGATATTTGAAGTAGCTTCGTCTAAAATCAAAATAGCCGGATTTCTTAGTATTGTTCGTGCAATTGAAAGTAATTGTCTTTCGCCCTGCGATATATTTGTTCCAAGTTCAGATAGATTTGTGTCGTATCCATTTGGTAGCCTACTTATAAAATGATGTGCATTTGCAATTTTTGCAGCTTCAATCATTTCTTCTTCAGTTGCTTCTGGTTTTCCGTAAAGGATATTTTCTCTGATTGTAGTTGCAAAGAAAAATGGTTCTTGCAAAACAATTCCAAGTTGTTGACGGTATGAATTTAAATCAAGCTGTTTAATATGCAGTCCATCAATTAAAATTTCACCAGAATTTATATCGTAAAAACGTGCCAGTAAATTAATTATAGTGGTTTTTCCTGCTCCGGTCGGTCCTATAATTGCAATTGTTTCGCCAGCTACAGCCGAAAATGTAATATCTTCAACAACAAGTTTTTCTGAATCATATCCAAAATTAACATTCTTAAATTCAACTTTACCTTCAATTTTTGAAAGTACAATTGCATTTTCCGAAATCTCTAAAAATTCTTTACTGTCTAGTATTTCGAAAATACGCTCTGAACCCGCTAGTGCCGATTGTAACGTATTGTAAACCTGTGATAATTGACGTAATGGTTCAAAAAATCTACGGGCATAAACTATAAAACTTGTTAAAAGTCCAATTGAGTATATATCAGGATATTTAATTACAAGTACACCACCAGCTCCAATAATTAAAACTAAAGCAAACACGTTTATGAAATTCATTATAGGCATTAGCATAAACGAAATAGTATCCATTTTAACAGAAGCTTCGCGTGCATCAGAATTTGCTTTTTCAAATCTGGTAAACTCTTCTTTTTCACGATGAAAACTTTGAATTATTTTCATTCCGGTAACAGATTCTTCAATTCTGGAACTTAAAACACCAAGTTGTTCCTGATTTACTTTTGCAGCTTTTCTGATTTTTTTTCCTAAGAATATTGTAATAATAACTATTGGCGGAAATGTTGCCAGTATTGCAAAAGTAAGAGGAATATTTAGCGAAAACATTGCTATTAAAATAAATATAATTGAAAATATTCCACCTACAAGTGAAATAAATCCATTATTCAGAAATCTTTGAATTGTATCAATATCGTTTGTTAGTCTGGAGATTGTATCGCCAATTCCCGATTTATCGAAATATGCTATAGACAATTTCTGAACTTTATCAAAAAAAATACTTCTCATTTTAAAAAGCATTTTATTTCCCATATATGTTAATGCAATTCCTCCAAAAGTTGATGTTATATATCCTGCAAGATAGAGTATTACCAAATTTATCATTCGGTGTACAAAAATTGGAATATTAAGTTCTTTCTCTATATAATCTGTTATTGAATTTCCTAAATAAGCTGGAGTTATACTGTTAATTATTACAGAAATAATTGTAAGAAATATAGATAACAACAGCAGTGGTTTTTGCTCACCAATAAATTTTATTAATCTGAAAACGGTTTGACTCATGTTTTTTGGCTTTTTGCCGGTAAAAACATTTCTATGTCCAAAACCTTGATTTGGCTTTATCTGTTTATCTTTAATTTGCTCTTTACTCATTACTTAACTTTCGATTGTTGCAGAATTTTGTGTCATAAAAATTTCAGTGTAAATCTTGCTGTTTTTTATCAATTGCTCATGTGTTCCAATTTCTTCAATTTTTCCCTTGTCCATTACAATAATTCTGTCGGCTCTTTTTACTGCATTTATCTTCTGACTTATTATTATAGTTGTAGTTGCGATGCTTGATTTGTAAATATTTTCAATTACTTTACTTTCAGTAGTTATATCGAGAGACGAGGTTACATCGTCTAAAATCAGAATATCGGGTTTTGCCATAAGTGCTCTTGCTATTGCAATTCTTTGTCGCTGTCCGCCAGAGAGCCCTGTTCCTCTTACACCTAGAATTTCGTCAAATTTGAATTCTTTTTCGTCAATAAATTCATCAGCAACAGCATATTTAGCAACATTTTGTAATTCAATAATATCACATTCGGGTTTTCCAAATCTAATGTTATCTGCAATTGTTCCTGAAAACAAGTAAGTATCTTGTAATGCAATATTTATGCGACCTCTGATTGTTTCTAGCGAAAGGTCTTTTATGTCAATATCATCAATAAAAATATTTCCTTCGGTTGTATCATAAAATCTTGAAATTAAATGTATTAATGATGATTTTCCAGAACCTGTTGTACCAATGATACCAATTTTTTCGCCGGGTTTTATTTCTAAATTAATATCATGCAAAGCATCTTCGCCTTCACCATATTTCAGGCTAACGTTTTTAAATTCAATTTTTCCAGACAGTTTTTCGAGATTGATACATGTTTTACAGTCAATAATAGTTGGTTGCACATCATTTAATTCGTTAATTCTATCAGCCGAAGCCATTGCCATTGAAATAAAGTTAAGTACCATCGCCAACATCAAAATTGGAAAAACAGCCATAGATGCGTAGTTATTAAAAGCTACAAGTTCGCCTAAAGTAAGGTTTCCTGTTGCTACTTCTAATCCTCCTAACCAAATGGCTAACAACCCAATATAGTTTCCAATAACCATCAGAAGAGGCATGACAAACGACATTAGATTTCCAACTTTTATACTTATTGAGTAAAAGTTTTTGTTCTGGATATCAAATTTTTGTATTTCTTCTTTTTGTCTTGCAAAAGCTCTTACAAGTTTAGCTCCGGCTAGATTTTCCTGTGCTACATTATTCAGTTTATCAAGGGCTTCTCTAATCTTTTTAAAAAATGGTCTTATTATTTGAGATATTGCAAAAAATAATCCTAAAATACCAATCATCGAAACACTTAAAATTGTTGCCAAATATGAGTCAATCAGATACATACCGATAATAGCTCCAATAAGCATCAAAATTGAAATAACCAAAATAAATAAGCCCATACGTACAAATTGTTGAACTGTATTTACATCTGAATTTATTCTTACCATTAATTCACCTGTTCTCCATTTATCAAAATCTGCAAACGAAAAACTTGAAATTTTTTTGAAAAGAGCATTTCTTAAATCATAACTCATGCCTAAACTGCTTTTAATCACAAATAAACCACTATAATAGTTAAAAATGCTTCCAAGTAATCCGAAAAAAAGCAAAAGTAAAGCAGAAAAAACTACGACATTGGAATTTAACATACTAATTCCATTATCAATAGCATATTCGCTTAAACGAGGTTGAACCAAGTTAAAAACAGTTGAGATAATTAAGAGGAAGAAAGCTGCAAACAGTTTACCTTTATATGGTTGCAAATATTTAAACGTTTTAAGAAGACTTTTCATTAATTTATCTGTAATTTTGAATTACAAAACTAAGCTAAATTTATATGTTATAAATCATTTTAATTTTTTTTAACGCAACTAATCATAATTTTAGGATAATATATAATCATAATATCTGTAACAATAATTTTGCTTCAATAATTACGGTTATATGTTTTATATTTTGTAACTATTTAGGTATTTTAAAATATTGGAAATTAGTTTAATAATTAACCATAGAGATTCACTAAGTTTTGCACAAAGTTTCACTGTTTTTTGATTATCAAATAATTAATTTTGTGTTACACTGTGATAGACTTTGTGTTACACTGTGGTAAAAAATTGATTTTCAATACTATTTGCAACCTAAATAAATACTATATTTTTATATTACAGATAATAATGCTAATTAAGGATTAAAACTTGTGCTATATACTTATTAATCAAGTAAAAATAAAATGTCATTTCGATGTACTTTTTTCACGACCTTTGGGAGTAAATCTTGCTTGAATTTGAGTAAAAAGATGAAAATTTTAAAAAAAATAAACCAAAGTACATTTTGTTTATTTTCTACATTATCTACAAATTAATTCAAGTTCGCAAAGCGATGACTGTTTGACGTTTTTGTTTTCTCATAATAATATTCAACCCTTAATTCGCATTAATAAATAAAATACAAATTATAATAAAAATTTTCAATTAATTGAAAAATCCAATACTTTCATATTCTCAATTTTTCACATTTTCAAATTATCCGAACTATTGAAACATTAAATTTAGAATTAATCCAAATTTTTATATTTTTTTTTTACAAAAATATTTTTTTAAAACTCTTGGCAAGAAATATGCTATAAAGTTTTACAAAAAATACAAATATCGTAAGAAAATTGTAATGTATATAAGATTTAAGGAAATAACTGTTTTAATGAGTTTTATAATATTTTTTTCTGTCAATTTGACAGCACAGGAAAAAATTGATAGTCTGCTTGAGGTATATGATAAAAATATTACTGAAGATGGCGATAACGTAAGAACTTTAGAAATAATAAAAGAATTATATACAGAAAGTATAAAAACCGATCCTTATCTTGCTTCGGAATATGCTGCTATGGGTAAGCAAATTGCGGAAGAAATGGGAGATTCTATTCAAATTGCTGTAATGAATAATTACATCGGAAACACTTATTTTAAAAGTAAAGTATATTATCTTGCAATGGAGGCATATTTTAATGCTTTAGAGATTTTTACCGAATTTGAAGACAAAGAAAATCTTGCAATTAGCTTGATTAATGTTGGTAAAACATATTCGGCACAACAAATTTATGATATTGCCGAAGAATACTTTAATAAAGCTAAAATTTTATACGAAGAACTTGAAAATGAAACAGGAGTATCAACTGCTTTAGTAAACTTAGGTTTGTCAAATATGCCTTTAGACGAAGAACTAGCCTTACAATACTTCAGACAAGCTGTTGCAATTCAGGAAAAAATATCAGAAAAAGAATTACTTGCCGAAACAAAGCGATATATTGCATTAACTCAAAATCAGTTATATCAAACAGATTCAGCAATATTAAACCTTAAAGAAGCATTAAATATATTTTCAAAATCGGGAAATAAATATGAACTAGCCGAAACTTATCTTGCTTTTGGACAAGTATATCTCGAAGATGAAAACTATAATTCGGCTAACGAATATTATGTTAAAGCATTGAATTTATACGAAAAGTTACAAAATCAGGAAAAAATTGCAGAGATTTATAATAAATTAGCTGAAATATATTTAAACCAGGATAATGCACAAGAATCTATAAATTACTCATTAAAAGCACAGGAAATAGCTCAAATGTATAATTTTCTTGAATTACAGCGTGATGCATATTCGGTTTTAGCAAAAGCTTATGAAAATCAGGGCGATTTTGAAACTGCATTTTATATGCAACAAGAATATTCAAATTTGGTTGACGAAATTTTTGCACAAAAAAAGAGAGAACAGTTTTCTGAATTTCAAATGAATCTCGAAACCCAGAAGCAACAAAAACAAATTGAATTTCTCGAAATTAATGCTCAGAAAGAAAAACTTGAAGCTGCTCAGAAACAGTACAAACGAAATACGTTTTTTGTTATAATAATTGCACTTTTAATTTTAAGCTTTATTATTGTTATTTATTATCGCTATCGCGAAAAACTTAAAGCAAACCTTCTACTCGAAGAAAGTAATAAACAATTGGTTAAGGAAATTGATGTAAGAAAAGTTACTGAAGCCGAACTAAAAAACAGTGAAGAAAAATATCGCCTTTTATTCAGAAAAACACCAATTGGAATTATGCAATTTGATGAAAGTTTGCATATTACAAATGCGAACGACCGTTTTG
>Ga0316608_1000455_pt1 | contig 19448 bp, 17 predicted proteins | sample MIS2016152B_MG_FD_207673 | JGI IMG/M metagenome (GOLD analysis project Ga0316608, IMG submission 207673) | Microbial mat bacterial communities from Middle Island sinkhole, Lake Huron, Michigan, United States - MIS.2016.152B | ecosystem: Environmental > Aquatic > Freshwater > Lake > Sediment...
AGAAGTGATGGAACATCAAATGATTATCTTCCGGCTGAAGTTCCGGCATTGCCTGCTTTCAATTTACAACGAGCTGTATCATCAGCAATTAGAGACCATGGAAAAGACTACTGGACAGGAACAGTTTACACAACAAACCGCAGAGTTTGGGAGTGGGACGAACGTTTTAAAAATTATCTGCAAAAAACCCGTTCAATGGCAATTGATATGGAAACTGCAACAATTTTTATTGTCGGTTTTGCAAATAGCATTCCTTCAGGAGCTTTGTTACTGGTTTCGGACCAGCCAATGATTTCGACTGGTATAAAAACCGACGACAGTGATAGGTCAGTTACCGAAAATTTTGTAGAAAATCACATTAAAATAGGAATAGACTCCTTAAAAGAACTTATAAATGAAGGAAGGTCTGTAAAACATTTAAAATTTGATAATTAGAATTGTATATTTAAAGGGAAATAATCAAGAAAAATTGATTTATGGTTGAAGAAAATTTAGAAATGCTAATATTCAAATTACTTGTTACCTCATAAAATAACAACCTAAATACTAATTAAAATAATATCACTATATTACAATGACTTTTGAACAAATAATGCACGATTTAAAAAATAAGATTTACAAACCCATTTACTTTTTAATGGGCGAAGAACCTTATTATATTGACGAAATTACAAATTATATTGCAAAAAATGTATTGGCAGAATCTGAAAAATCATTTAATCAGATTGTTATGTATGGAAAAGATACCGACATAACTTTAGTTGATAATACAGCCAGAAGATTTCCGATGATGGCTAATCATCAGGTAATTATAATAAAGGAAGCCCAAAATATTAAAAAAATTGAAGATTTGCAGTATTATGCTCAAAATCCGTTAAAATCAACAATTTTAGTTATTAATTTCAAATATAAAACCCTCGATAAACGAAAAAAAGTTTATAAAGAAATTGAAAAAAATGGCATTTTATTTGAATCTAAAAAACTGTACGACAATCAGGTACCTGAATGGATAAACAACTTTGTAAAAACCAAAAATCGATTAATTGACCCGGTTTCGAGTATTTTGTTAACAGATTTTTTAGGTACAAATTTGGGTAAAATCGTTAACGAACTCGAAAAACTTGTAATTATAGTTCCTGAAAATGAGAAAATTACACCAAAAATAATAGAAGAAAATATTGGAATAAGTAAAGACTACAATAATTTTGAATTGCAGAATGCTATAATGAAAAAAGATATTCTAAAAGCCAATAGAATAGTAAATTACTTTGATAAAAATCCAAAAGACAATCCACTTGTTGTAACTATTACTTCTTTGTTTTTCTTTTTCAGTAAAATACTTGCAGTACATTATGTTAAAAGTCAAGACTCCAGAGTTATAGCTGCCGAACTTAAAGTAAATCCTTTTTTTGTAAAAGATTATATTGCAGCTTCAAAAAAATATGATATTAAAAAAACGGTTGAAATTATTTCGTACTTACGTGAATATGATTTAAAATCTAAAGGAGTTGGAAGCGTTTCTACAACTGCTGGTGAACTTTTAAAAGAATTGATATTTAAAATATTACACTAAATTGTTTAAAAGTTATTTAAAAATAGTTTTACGAAATATTGCCAGATACAAAATTTATCCTATAATAAATATTTTGGGATTAGTTCTGGGTTTAACCTCTTTTATATTAATAGGTTTGTACTTAATTGATGAGCTCAGTTACGACAAATTTTTTAAAAATTCGGATAGAATTTACAGAATCCTTGATTTTTACGAAAAAGACGGAGTTGGCGAACAAGCTGCAACAGCTCCATTTCCGCTGGCAAAAGCATTTGAAAAAGAATATCCTGATTATGTTGAAAAAACAGTAAGATTTTTTAATTTTCAGGTTCCGCACATTTTTTTGCAATACAAAAATAAGTCGTTTTACGAAGAACGATTTTTTTTTACAGATTCAACTGTTTTTGAAATCTTTGACTACAAATTTATTAAAGGAAATCCTCTTACAGCATTAGATTCATCAAATTCTGTAGTCATCACAAAATCAATTGCTGATAAATATTTTGAGAATGAAAATCCATTAGGAAAACAAATAATTTATGAAGAAGGTATAAGTTTAACTGTTACGGCTGTAATTGAAGATGTTCCATCTCAAACACATCTCAAATTTGATTTTTTAGCTTCGATGTCAACTTTAAAAAATATAATTAATGCCGAACCAACAAATTGGATTTGGAATCCATGCTGGACATATATATTACTGAAAAATAATACATTACCTCAGAATTTAGAAGCTAATTTTCCGGATTTTGTAAAAAAATATTTTCAAAACGAATATTCGACAAAGTTAAGTATTCATTTACAAAAACTTACAGACATTCACCTAAGCTCTTTCTTAGATTATGAAATTGAAAATAACAGTAATATCGGGTATGTTTATATTCTGGCTTCGATGTCAATTTTTATTCTGATTATCAGTGTAATAAACTTTACAAATTTAGTTACAGCAAGTTCTTTAACAAGAGCTAAAGAAATTGCTATAAAAAAAACGCTTGGTGCAAAAAAAATTCATCTTGTTATTCAATTAATTATCGAGGCTATAGTTTTCACAATTATTGCACTTATAATTGCTATGTCTTTAGCTGAAATTCTGTTACCGGTTTTTAATAAATATCTTGAAAAAAATATTGATTTTAATGTTATTTTTGAGTTTAAATATTTATCTGTACTTGTTTTAATATGTCTTGTATGTGGTTTTTTTTCAGGTATTTATCCTGCTGTTATTTTAGCATCAATTGTCCCTTCAAAAGTTTTAAAATTAACAACAAGTAAAGAAATTGGCGGAAAACTATCACGCAGAATTCTTGTTATTACCCAATTTACAATATCGATTGTTCTAATAATTTGTACAATAGTTAGTTTACGGCAATTTCTATTTTTTGGTTCTGCTGATTTAGGTTTCAATAAAGATAATGTTATAATTATTCCTGTAAGCAATACTCCGGTTGTTAGAAATTACGAAAATTTTAAAAAAGAACTTTTGCAAACATCATATATCGAGAATGTTACAGGAATGACTGATAAGCTTGGAGTTAGTCATAATACAATTGAATTTACATCTGATGGTTTTAAAAAAAATATAAATCAAGCGTTACCCGGAACTTTTGTTGGATATGATTTTTCAGAAACGTTTGAAATTAAAATACTTGCCGGAAGAGACTTTTCACGAATTATTCCTGATGATAATATTAAAAGTGTTTTAATAAACGAATCTTTGGCAAAATATTTAGGATGTTATAATTATGAAGATGCTATTGGAAAACAATTTAGTACTTTGCAGAATAATGAAAAAATAATAGGAGTATTTAAAGACTTCAATATTAATTCTTTACATCATAAAATTACTCCATTTGTAGTGCAAATGCCAAAAAATCTAAGACAATTTGATTTATTTATTAATTATCTGGCAATTAGAGTAACAAACAGAAAATCAACTGAAGCTATTAACGACATTCAAAATTTGTGGAAAACATTTTCGCCGGTCAGACCTTTTGAATATACTTTTCTTGATAAGGAACTTGTAAATCAGTATAAATATGAATATGTGTTAGTTACAATTTCATTAATTTTGTCGATTATTGCAGTTATTATTGCAAGTCTTGGGGTACTTGGGCTTTCATCATTTATAACCGAACAAAGAACAAAAGAAATTGGAATACGTAAAATACTAGGGGCAAATCCTTTAGAAATTATTAAAATAGTTTTGCTCGATTTTATAAAAATGATACTTTTTTCAATAATTTTAGCATTTCCAATTTCTTATTTTATTCTTAATCAATGGCTTAAAAATTTTGCTTATCCAATTGAATTAAAATTATGGATGTTTTTAGCAGGTGCTTTTATCACAATAATTTTTACTTTGCTTATAGTTCCATATCTCTCAATTAAAGCTGCTTACAAAAATCCAATTGATGCTTTACGATACGAATAATTTGAAATTATATAATAAATTATTTTTTGTAATTATTTAGGTATTTTAAAATTTTGAAAATTAGTTTAATAATTAACCACAGATATGCACTAAGTTTTGCACAAAGTTTCACTGTTTTTTGATTATCAAATAATTAATTTTGTGTTACACTGTGATAGACTTTGTGTTACACTGTGGTAAAAAATTGATTCTCAATACTATTATCAACCTAAATAAATTCTATTTTTTATATAATTCAAAAATTTGTTTTGCGTGGTCTTTTGTTTTCACTTTTTCAATTATTTGTTCAATTTTTCCGTTTTCTGAAATTACAAAAGTCTTTCTGATAACTCCTTCGTAAGTTTTTCCGTACATTTTTTTTTCGCCCCATGCTCCAAATTTTTTCAGAATATCTTTATTATTATCCGAAATTAATTTGAAAGGAAGACTATGTTTTTCAGCAAATTTTTGATGAGAATTTTCACTGTCGGGACTAACTCCAATTACTTCAAAACCTTCTTTTTTAAGCTCTTCGTAGTTATCTCGTAAATTGCAAGATTCATCAGTACAACCCGGTGTGTTATCTTTTGGATAAAAATAAAGAATAACTTTTTTGTTTTTGTAATTCTCTTCTTCAAACATTAACGGAGATTTATCTCCTATTTTCAATTCGCTCATTTTATTTATTTTAGAAATTAGATTATGTTTTTTTTAGTAAATTTTTGACACAGATTTGATTGATTTGCTTTTTAGGTTTTCTATTTAAATCAGTCTTAACCATGTCTATCAATTTTTATTTTCAAACTTATAGAATCTGTGTACAATAATATTATATAATTTTATAAATAAGCTTGTTGGCTACAAATTCTCTGATATACATTTCCACATTTTCAAATTTTCATTTTCTCAAATTATACTTGAATAATGATATAGAATCAAGAGTAAAAAACTACCGAATTATTTAATCAGTGTAGGTTACCTTCTTCATTTTTTCGATAAATATTTCTCTTTTTTTTCCTGATAAAGTAACATTAGCACCATTTGTCATAACTATTTGACCATCATCAGCCGGAAGTAGTTTTTTTACAAAATTCAGATTTATCAGAAATGTTTGATGCGACCTGAAAAAATCCCATTCGGTTAATAATTCTTCGAATTCACCTATTCCTTTGGCAATCAGAATTTTTTGATTATCATTTATAAAAAATGTTGAATATCTACCATCAGCTTCAATATACATAATATCTTTAACATCAATATAATAAATTCCTTCTCTAGTTCTGAGTTCAATTTTAAAAGGTTTTTGAGATTTGTAGTTTGTAGCCAGATTTATATATGCTTCTTTTTCAAACTTTTGTCGTTTTACTTTTTCAAAAGCAATTTTAAATTCATCAACTGTAAATGGTTTTTCTATAAATGCAATACTGCTGTATTTAAATGCTTTAACTGCATAATGGTTGAATGCTGATACAAAAATTACATTAAAAGTGTATTCTTCAAAACAATCAAGTAAATCAAAGGCGGTTCCGTCCGGCATTTCTATGTCTAGAATTACTAAATCGGGTTTTGTTTTGTTTATAATTTTAATGCCTGAAACAACAGAATCTGCTTCACCAACAATCTCTATTTCAGATTCTAATTGTTTAATTAGTACACGAGCATTTTCTTTTGCATAAAAATCGTCGTCAATAATTACAGTTTTAATTTTCATTTGCTTTTTGTTAAATATCAGACACTTGGTTGAAATAAACGAGTATTTTTATTATCACAAGTAAATATTTACAAATCTACAAAAAAATTATTGAAAAATTGGAATTTTAAGTAAAACTCTTGTTCCGGTTATTTGATTTTCGGGTTGGGCTAAATCAATGTAATCGAAAGAATAATCTCCTTTATATATTTGACTCATAAAGCTTAGTCGTTGCGAAATTAGTGAAATTCCAACCGAAACATGATTATTTTTACTTTGTTTTTTTAATTCGTCGGCTTTTTGTCTGCCAATTCCGTTATCTTCTATTATACAAAGCAGATGTGTGTCTTTATCTTTAAAAAATAAATTTATATGTCCAGTTTTTTCATTCGGCATAACTCCGTGAATTATTGAATTTTCGACAAATGGCTGGATAAAAAGTGAAGGTATTTTATGATAATTGATAATTTCTTCATTTTCAACTTCAATTTTAAAGCTGAATTTATTGTTAGACCTGAATTGTTCAAGTTCGAGATATAATTTCAGAGTTTCGATTTCGTCTTTAATTGCAATAGTTTCGTTTATTGAATTATAGAGAGTTAATCGCATTAATTTTGCAAATTTTTCGAGAAACAAATCAGATGTTTTGATGTCATTTTTTTGAATGAAATATTTTATAGCATTTAAAGTGTTAAATATAAAATGTGGATTCATTTGATTTGCAATAGCCCTCAACTGTGATTTTATATTTTCGTTTTTAAGTTCAACAGTTTTTACAATTGTTTCGGTTAGTTCTTTTTTAATATCATCTCGCTGATTTGCAATTATTTTATTTTTATTTTCGAGTTCTAAATTCAGACTTTCAAGATTTTGGTTTTGAGTTAAAATTTCTTCTTTTTGTTGTAATAAAATCGAATGTTTTTCGGATATTTCTTTATTTTTTTCAGATAATAAATGATTTTGATTTTCAATTTCGTCTTTTTGTCCAATTACAGTATCTCTTTGTACTTCAATTTCTTCGCGTTGTGCTTCAATTTCATCTTTTTGATGCATAATTTCTTTTGTACGTTCAATTACAAGCAATTCAAGATTATCTTTAATTTTTTGCAATTCAATCTGTCGGTCTATCGAAATATGGTAAATATGAGTTTGTTCCGAAGCTAGAATGAAAAATATTGAAATTAAGAATGAAAAAAATCCAAGTGGAATTAACCATGTATATGGATTGATATGCGAAATATAATTTATTGTATCAGAAATCATTGTAAAAAAAACAACCAATAATCCGATAAATAGAATAATCTTGTTTAATTTTTTTGTTTTTATTGCAGAAATTAACGATAAAATAAAGATTATAAGGAAGTAAGGAAAATTTATCAGTTTTGCAAATAAAGCAAACATTTTTTCAACTCCAAACAAATCTGATTGCAGAATTATTAGCAATGCTGAAATTGAAATAGGTATAAAAAGTAAAATAATAATTGCTTTTTTATTCAGATATCCAGTGTTTTTGATTGTAAACAAAAGCAGTAGCATTGTTAAAAATGGTGCAGAGCTTCGCGAGATTTTATAAATAAATAGTTCATCAATATAATTGTGTGAAATGCTTATATTAATGTAAGTTAATATAAAAGCTATGCAAATAAAAGCAAATATCAAGTAACGTTTGTCTTTTTTATCTCGGTTTTGGATAAATCCGAAAAGGAAATATAAAAATAATATTAGCGAAAAAATTGATGCTGCTTTTACAAGGTCTATTCTTACAAAATTTCGGTAAAAAATCCATTTTACAATAATTTCTTTTGAAGAGATAAAATACTTAAAAAGAGCAGGTTTAATGCCTTCATTCGGATAAATCTGGATTGTTAATTTATTAACAGAATCGCCAAAATTAAGCAAATTCTGAGGAAGTTCAACTTCTGTTGAAAATTGAATTTTTGAAACTTTATAATTCTGGATATCCCCAAAAGATACTAAATAAATGCCGTTTAAAAAAATCTGGCATGGATAATCCATAGAACCAACAGCTAACGATAACTTTTCAGATTTTAAATTTGTATCAATATTGAAATTACTTTCAAAAACAAACATACTTTTTTCTAAAAATGTCTTTTCTGGAATAGCTTGATTTTTATATATTTCGAGTGAAATTGCAGATGAATCTGTGTTATAAAAATTTTCAGAAAATGGAGTTTCAGCATAAGTAAAATCCAAATAAAATTTATTGTTTAATTCAGATATTATTTTGCTGTTATTCTGAGCAATGCAGATTATTGATAAAAGCAGAAAAAATATTGTCAATAATGGTTTCAATCGAAATTCAATTAAATTTATTCAAAGTTAAATAAAAAAATCAAAAATGGTAAATTTTAAGATTGTTTTACAATTTTTAAGTTGAAATATTTTACGAAGTTTTCAGTAGAGATTACAATTTTTTGTGTTTTGCAAATTGCTTTTAGTTTGGGTAATTATTTTTATTTTTAATGAAAATGAAATATAAAAGTTTCAAATATATATGCGAAAAAAAACAATGGATTAAATAGTTAGAATATAGTTATGAATAAATGGAAAAAATGAATTGGGAAGTAGTTTTTAACGAGTCGTTTTAAAACTTTTAATTAAAAAAAAATCAATTAGTCTCTTTCTGATTTGCAATCCAAAATTCTGAATATTAATGATTTATAATCAAAATATTTTTTTTTTATTGTTTTGATTACAAATCCATTGAATTTATTACCTCCGGATTGCAAATCCGAAAGAGTTGGTGAATTGTTTTTTTATAGATACTTAAAGCTAGTGAAGATAATATTGAGAATAGTAGAAACGCACAGATGTGTGTATCGACAGATTTTGGTTTTCCTGTAAAATTGTTATATATTTGAGTAAAATATATATTTTTATGTCTCTAAAATGTAAAGAATTTATATACAAAAAACACGCTTTGGAAAGGATGTTAAATAGAAATATAAATTTTGAAGAAGTTGAAAAAGCAATAATAACAGGCGAAATAATTAGAGAATATCCTGAAGATAAACCTTTTAGTAGCTATTTAATATTAGCTGTTATTTTTGAAAAAATATTACATATTGTTGTTTCTCAAGACAGCGAAGGTAATTGCATAATAATTTCGGCTTACGAACCCGACAGAGAAATTTGGAATAGTGATTATAAAACAAAAAAAAGTTAATTATGAAATGTCCAATTTGCAGAGAAGGTAATACTTCTGATGGAAAATCAACAGTTACAGTTGAAAATAATGGTGCAATTATTTTTTTTAAAGATGTACCTGCATTAATTTGTAATAATTGCGGTGAGGCATATTTTACAAGTGAAATTTCAAAAAAATTATTTCAACTTGCACAAGAATCATTAAAAAAAGGTGCGGAATTAGAAGTAATTAATTTAAAAAATGTTGCTTAAAAACCTTAGCTCTTTCGGATTTGCAATCCGAAAATCTGAATATTAATGACTTATAAACATAATAATATATTTTTTTTCTTGAATTACAAATCCATGTAATTTATTACATTCAGATTGCGAATCCGAAAGTGATGGTTTTTATTATAACTCTAAGTTTTATTTTTTGTATTTCAACCATATAAATCAAATAATCTCTAATATAGAGCGTTTTTCCATTTTTTGTTGAGATATTATTATACGTTGTTTTAATTCGATGCTATCATCAAATTCTTTCCATTCATCATTCAAATCTTTTGCATAATATCTTGCCCAATCAGCACAACAATCGTAATTATTATCCCAACCAAAAGCTCTTCCATCATTTAGGATTTCTACTGTTTTAAAATATTCAATATTTGTTAATCCCTCTGATATTCCTTCAAAATTTATTAACTGCTTAAAATCAAATTGTTTAACACAATTATCATCAAATGTTAATTCTAAAACATAATTTTTTATATGAGAAATTTTTATAATTTTTATTAGTTTCATTATTCCAAAGGTGTTATGTTAATAGGATTTTTTCCTTGTTTAATTAAATTCCAATTTTCCATTAATTCAACTCTGTGCATTACAGCCCACGTTTTGACTAATTTTTTTGCAGTTTTTGGTAAATTACCTTCAATCAATTCACCTGTTTGAATATCAAATAATCCGTTAAAATCACCATATTTTGCGTGAAAATGTGGTGGATTATGGTCATTGAAATTAAGAGTTATAAAAATTCCAAAAAATCTACTTATCTCTGGCATAAAAAATTAATTTACATTAATTTAAATTCTTTTATTGGTTCACTCATTTCGTATAAGACATTTGGACACAAATCTATACCATTTTCCCAAACAATTGTTTCCATTTCCTTATCCAATTTAACAGTTTTAAATAAATTTAGATTAAGTAATTGTCCAAATTTACTTTGTGGAGAAGTTGTCCATTCTTTCAATTTTGGTTCAAAATTCACTTTTCTAATTTCGTTATTGTTAAATAGTAAAAACAATTCAAAATTATTTATTCCTTTTATTTCTTTTATTAAATATAACATAGCTAGTTAATTTAAAGGTTCAATTTTTTTGAAATTTGGATTTTCTTTTAGGCTTTCGTTCCAATTTTCTAATAATTCGTTTTTATGTAATTCAATCCAATCTTCTATTAATCTGATTGCTCTTTTAGGTAATTGACCGACAATAATTTCACCTGTAATTATTGACATTTCAGCCCAGTATTCACCATATTTCGCATGCAAATGTGGTGGCAAATGGTCTTTTGGTTACATATAAATTATCAAACCGTAAAATCTACTTATCTATGGCATAAAAGTTTATGTTTTTGTTACTGCAAAGATACGAATTTTAACAAAAAACTTCTCAATTTTTTAATTCTTTTGAGAAGTATTTTAAATCTTATTTGAAAAAAATAAACAGATTTATGAGCTGATGTATCCTAAAAAAGTTTGATAGAATTAAACAATAAAAAAACCTTCAATACATTTGTAAAGAAGGTTTTCTTTAATTTTAAAAAGGGTTTAAAATTCAACCATAATTCCAACTGTTGGCAGAACAATTCCAGAACTGCTGTCGATTGATTTTAATTGATATTCAGTAGCATTATTAAGTAAAATATAGTTTCCGTTATCGTCTGTTTCTCTTATTAGAAATTCTTGTTGGTCGGCTTTAAAATTATATGCATTCTGAATGTCAAAATACAACATCAAAGACCATTTCTGGAAAAAGAATTTTTTGTCAACTCTTAAATCCAATTGATGGAATGATTTTAATCTCATTGAATTTAATTTAGATTTGTCAAAATATGGACGTCCCTGAACATCCCATGCAATTTTGTTTGACGATAATTCTAAATCGTATGGAGTATATGGTAAACCACTTACAAATCTCCATTTTGCACCAATTGACCAGTTTCCTTTTAAAGTAAAACCTCCGGTAACCGAAATTATATGACGGCTGTCCCATGTTGTAGGAATATAAACACCCGTTTTGTCTTTAAATGTGCTGTTTACCCAAGTATAAGCAACAATAAGATTAAATTTGTTCGAAATTTTTGTTCGGTTCAGCAATTCAAAACCATAAGCTCGTCCTTCGCCGGTTGAAACAACTTCTTCATCACCAATAACACCATCTTCAGAACCTTTGTTAGCCAGACTGATAGAATCTTTTACCGAAAATGGATATTTTGAATAGAATTTTCCAAAAGTTTCAAAAGTGAATATAACATTCGGATTTACAGTATATTGAAATCCACCAATTATCTGGTCGCTTTGTATATATTTCAAATTATTTTGTTTGTTAATTAAAATTCCTTCTGGATTTTTGTAACCCATTGTTGTATATGCCGGTAGAGCAAAATATCTACCTACATTAAAGTTTGCTGATAATGATTTTGTAATTGAATACTTTGCTGAAAATCGTGGTGAAATCTGGTCAATTAAATTGCTCATGCTTTTTGAGTAATTATTTCCATCAGAGCGAATTCCAACCGACAAAGTTAATCTGTCGCTGAAATAATCTTTACTAACCTGAGCCGATGCACCATATTTTACCAAATCAAATTCCGAAGAATAATTTATATTAAGCAATCCACCGTTTGCAAAAACCAACCTATCGGTATTATTATTGTATTTTGCATATTCAGAGTTAATTGCAAAAGTTAGTTTGTATCCGTTTAAACGGGAAGTATTTTCAAATCTGAATTTATTTTCAATTTCCTGAGATAAATAGTCAAGTATTTGTTGCTGAGTTTCGTCGTTATTTAAAAATTTGTATGACGAATTATTGAGCATATTTCGGCTTAAAACAATTTCCTGAAAACCTTTATTATTAAAATGCTTATAAACAGCTCCTATAGCATAACTCCACTGTTCATTTACAGGTAAAAAATCAAGTATATATTTCTGTTCCTCAGTCGGATTTTCCAAACCAAGATTTAATGCAAATTCATCTAAAGCACCTAATGAAATAATTTTGATTTCGTTATTTGAATTTATTTTTGTTTTCAGTTTAAACTGATAATCTGTAAATGTTGGAAGAAAAGGTAAACCAATAGCATCAAATAAAAACTGTAGATACGATCTTCTAGCCGATAAAATATAGCTTGTTTTTTCGCCAATTGGTCCATCTGCTGTTAAAGCAACTTCCGATGCACCTAAGGTTGCTCTTACTTTCAATTTTTCTTTATTTCCATCTACCTGACTAAGTTCAAATAAACCACTTAAAGCATCAGGTCTGTTTGCAGGAAAAGCACCCGAATAAAAATCGACCGCACTAATAAAATCTGCATTTATTATTCCTGCTCTACCACCCGATGAACCTTGTGTTGCAAAATGGTTTATGTTTGGAATTTCAATTTCGTCGAGATAAAAAACAGCTTCACTCGGACCACCACCTCTGATAATAATATCATTTCTGAAATTTGGTATTGAGCCTATACCCGGAAAAGATTGTATAACCTTGGCAATATCGCGGTTACTTCCTGGATTATTTTCAATATCCGATAAGGATATTTTTTGAAGCGAAACGGGACTTTCTTCAGTACGTTTAAATTGCGAAACAGAAACTGTTACTTCACCAATTTGATTTCCAGATGATTCCATTTCAATATTTATGGAAACAATTTTTGCATTAGTAACCTGTATTTCACTTGATAAAGCCCTTGCATAACCAACATAAGTTGCTTCTAGCTGAACAAAACCGGGTTGTAAACCGGTAAATGAAAAATTTCCGTCCAAATCGCTGGTTGCACCAATAGTTGTTCCTTTTATAGAAATATTTGCAAAAGGAAGGCTCTCATTTGTAAGTTTATCGTAAATTTTACCTTCTATTTTCCCATTCTGCGAAAAAGAAAAACTATATAATAAAATTAAGGTAAAAGTCAATATATATTTTAATTTTAGTTTCATTTTTTTTTAATTTTAATTGATTGTTGGTATCTTTAATATTTGCTGATTTTTTATTATAAAATTAGTAAATGTTTAATTCAAATTTCTTTATTTCACAATTTGATTGTTTAATTATTTTTAATGTTTACTTTTATTTTCTTTGCAATTTGAAGAGCTGTTGTCATAGTACTTAAATCGGTATAAAGTCTTCCATTTTCTCCTGCATAATGTCCGTGTCCTATTGGATTTAGATAATACTCTGTTTCGTCACTGTCTAAATCAATACTAACTGCATAAACAACAGATGGCTGGCAAGAAGTTTTATAGTTAGAATTATCCGGATATTTATTATTTGTCCAGAATTCGTTCCAGTCCCATGGTTGATTTATTTCCATCAGTAAAACAAATTTAGAATCGAGAGTTTTATCGCTTTTAGTTTTTAATACAAAATTACTACTCGGAGTTGCTCCTGTATATGCATCAGGAATTGGAAGTTCTTTTGTTGGTACAAGAAGTGTATCACGTGAAATTACGCCACGTTTATTTAGCCAGTATGGAAGTGAAGCAGGTCTGATTGCTTCTCCTTCTTCATTTTTCCATTTTCCATCTCCATCTGCTGCATGTCCAAAAGTTCCGGTAGCAACCGATTTTGTAGTGTAAAGTGTCTGAATAAACTTTCCTTCAGTTGTTTCAATCCAGAATACAAAACTTGGGTAATTATGTTTTTTTCCACTTTCAAATTCAATGGTTAATTCCAAACCTTTACCATTTACGTTTGTTAAAATTGTATCAACAAGATTATCTGATGTTTTAGTGGTTTTGTTTGAAATATTACATGATAAAATTAATAAAATTGTGATTAGAAAAATTGCATTTTTTTTCATATTTTTTATTTATAAAAGATTATTATTTTTTATTTAAAAGCTAAAATTTTATTATTTAGAATTAATCTAAATAATTTCACAAAAATATTGTTAAAATTGAAAAAAAAAAATGAATTTAGAAAAATTAACATCTTTAATCTTTTTTTTTCTTGTTTGCTTTAGGAAATTTTCGGTATAATTAGTGGTTTTGGGATTTTAGGTAATTAGGGTTTTAGGTAGTTAGGTAGTTAGGTTTTTAGGTTTTTAGGTTTTAGGTTTTTAGGTTTTTAGGTTTTTAGGTAGCTAGGTTTTTAGGTTTTTGGGGTTTTAGGTTTTTAGGTTTTTAGGTAGCTAGGTTTTTAGGTTTTTGGGGTTTTAGGTTATTATGTTTTTGGTTTTTAGGTAATTAGGGTTATAGGTCGTTAGGTTATTAGGTTTTTGGGTGGTTAGGTTTTATGGATTGTTTTCAGTGGAATTTGAAAATGTTTGATTTTAAGTTAGTTGTTAAAATTATTATAATATTCAATCTGTAGATTATCAGTTGCTTTTAAAAATATTAAGCAGTTTTTATTCAAACTATAGTAAAATTATTTTGTATTAATTAAGTGTTTTGATTATTTTGTAAAAAAGATTTTAAGTTCAAATTTCAGAAATCTAATTTTAAAAATATCTTTAAATCCTAATCAAAAATATGAATAAGAAAACAGAAAAAATTCTTGTGGTTGATGATAATGCTGATATATTATTTGCGTTGAAACTTTTGTTAAAGAAGGATTTTGAAAAAATAGATACAGTTCAGAATCCGGAGTTTTTACCCAAAATATTAGCAGCCGAAACTTATGATTTAATTCTGCTTGATATGAATTTTACAAAAGATGCAAGTAGCGGAAATGAAGGTTTTTTCTGGTTAAAGAAAATTCTGGAAATAGACCCAACTGCAATAGTAATTTTTATAACTGCTTATGGAGATGTAGATAATGCTGTGCGAGCAATAAAGGAAGGAGCTATTGATTTTGTTAATAAACCATGGCAAAATGAAAAACTGATAGCAACAATTTCGTCGGCTCTAAAATTAAGGCAATCTAGACAGGAAATTAGGGTTTTAAAAGAAAAACAAACAGGGTTAAGCCAGATTTTAGATAAGCAAACAGGTGATTTTATTGGAAATTCGCAGCAAATGAAAGATGTTTTTAAAACTATTGAAAAGGTTGCAAAAACAGACGCAAGTGTTTTGATTTTGGGAGAAAATGGAACAGGTAAGGAGCTTGTTGCAAGAGCATTACATAAACAGTCGGGTAGGAGTGGAGAGGTTTTTATAAGCATAGATTTGGGTTCTGTTACCGAAACTTTGTTTGAAAGCGAAATGTTTGGACACGTAAAAGGCTCTTTTACTGATGCTAAAATTGATAAAGCTGGAAGATTTGAAATTGCAAACGGTGGTACATTGTTTTTGGACGAAATAGGAAATTTATCCTTACCAATGCAGTCTAAGTTACTCACTGTTATAGAAAAACGTGAAGTTACCAGAGTTGGTTCAAATAAATCAATACCAATTGATATTAGACTGATTTGTGCAACAAATATGCCTATAAAACAAATGATTGCTGATAATAAATATCGCGAAGATTTGTTGTATAGAATTAATACTGTCGAAATTACAATTCCACCACTTCGAGATAGAGGTGATGATATTAAACTTTTGACAAATTATTTTCTTGAAAAATATTCTCTCAAATACAAAAAAAATATTAGCGGTATAAATAATGATGCTATGAATGAAATTTTGAAATATTCGTGGCCCGGAAATGTTAGAGAATTGCAACATTCAATTGAAAGAGCTGTTATAATGTCAGAAACAAATGTTTTGTCTGCCGGCGATTTGTATCTTTCAACAATCAACAGAAATAAGGAAGAACCTGAAACATTTAATCTCTACGATGTTGAAAGAAATATTATACTTAAAGTACTGAAAAAAAATAGTGGAAATATTAGTTATGCTGCAAAAGAACTTGGTTTAACTAGAACTTCACTTTACAGAAGAATGGAAAAATATGGTCTTTAAAAACTTCAGAGTAAATACTGTACTAAGAATTATAATTCTTTCGGTGTCAATATTTTTATTCTTTCTTTTAATTGACATCGGAAATTATTACATTACACCTGTTGTGCTAGCAATTTTAATTGTTTTACAGATAGTTTTGCTTATTTTATATGTCGAAAAAACAAATTTTCAACTTGCAAATTTCTTTCAGGCAGTAAAATTTTCGGATTTTTCAACAACATTTCAAGTAGATGGACTTGGTACGTCATTCGATAACCTAAAATCTTCATTTTTAAATGTAATAACCGAAATACAACGAATTAGATCGGAAAAGGAAATACATTTTTTTTATTTGCAAAATATTTTAGAACACATTGAACTTGCAATTTTGGTTTATTCGTCAGATGGTCAGATTAAGATAATAAATAAAGCTGCAAAAAAATTATTTGAATTAAATAATCCAGAGAATATAAGTAACTTAGGTGTTTGGAATTTTGAAATACAAAAAACACTTTCCGAAATCCAGCCAAACGAAGATAGATTGTTGAAAATAGTAGCTGAAGACGAAATTCTGCAACTTTCAATTCATGCCGATGAGTTTAAAGTCCAAGAACAGAGCATAAGAATAGTATCAATTAAAAATATAAAAGCCGAACTCGAAGAAAAAGAAATGGAAGCCTGGCAGAAATTAATTAGAGTGCTAACACATGAGATAATGAACTCAATAGCACCAATTTCATCGCTTACTTCAACTGTTAATCAAATGATTGAAGCGGTTGCCGAAACTACAAGAGTTTATTTACCCGAAGATTTTGATAACGAACAAATTGAGGATATTAAAGAAGCATTAGCAACAATTCAAAAGCGTAGTTCGGGTTTAATTCATTTTGTTGAAACATACAGAAATTTAACTAGAATTCCAATTCCAAATTTTGCTATTTTTGAGGTAAAGTTACAACTTGAATATATTAAAAGTTTGTTCGATAAAGAGTTAATCGAACGAAGTATAATTTTAGATATTAGTGTGGTTCCCGAAAATCTTAAAGTAACAGCAGATGAGCAACTAATTGAGCAAGTCTTAATTAATTTGATAAAAAATTCAATTCAGGCACTTGAAAGCACTGCAAAACCAAATATAAAATTAAAAGCATTTATCGACAGCAAAGGACGTAAATTGATACAGGTAACAGACAATGGTCAAGGTATATTGCCTGATGTTATTGAAAAAATATTTATTCCTTTTTTTACAACAAAACAAAAAGGTTCGGGGATAGGATTAAGTTTATCACGACAAATAATGAGACTACATAATGGCTCAATATCAGTTTTTTCTGAACCCGAAACTGGTACAATTTTTACTCTTAGCTTTTAAGAAAATATATTTATTTAGCTAAATTACAAAATAATAAAGATAATAATTTTTTATAATTATATATAATGAATTTAAATAACGATATTTTTGAAAATGGAAAAAAACTTCCATTGATTGACGATTTTTATACACTTCAAGGTGAAGGTTTTCAGACCGGTAAGGCTGCTTATTTTCTTAGAGTGGGGGGCTGTGATATTGCTTGTAGATGGTGCGATTCTAAAGTATCGTGGAAGTTTGATACACACCAACTTGTAGATGTAGATTCAATAGTTGAAAAAGCAAAGCAATATCCTGCTAAAGCTGTAGTAATTACTGGAGGAGAGCCTCTTAACTATAATCTGGATTATCTTTGCAGCGAACTTAAAAAGAATGATATACAGACTTTTATAGAAACATCTGGTTCGGGGAAATTATCAGGAAACTGGGATTGGATTTGTTTATCACCAAAAAAAAATTCGCCGCCGTCTGATGAAATTATCCCTTTAGCACATGAATTAAAAATTATAGTTTGTGATAATACAGATTTTCAGTGGGCTGAACAATATTCTTCAATTGTAAATCCTTTGTGTCATTTGTATTTGCAGCCCGAGTGGAGTGTTCATAAAACAGTTACAAATGATATTGTTGAGTATATAAAACAAAATCCAAAATGGAAAATATCCATTCAAGCACATAAATTTATGAAAATTCCTTAAACTGTTTAGAAATAAACTTCTTAAAAATCAAAAACTTTTAATGAAGTTTTTTTCTATCTGAAATTGCACTTGATAGTATTGTTGATGTTAAATTAAATTCATCTTCTTTTTGTATATCTGAATTGTTTTTCGATTTTTTATGTTCGTCATCGTGTTTATTGTGCTCTAAATCTTTATCATGTAAATTATGTTCATGTTTCTGTACGTGAATTTCCTTTTTTTCTTCAAGATTTTTCAAGATTTCTTCAAAATCATTTAATTGAGGTATTTTAATTTTGTTGACAATAACTGGTTGCGAATTTTTCTTTAATTTTTTCTTCCTGTTTTTGGTTATTATCACAATAATAACTATAAAAATTATTGTTAGTGATACTGATATAAATGATTCCATATATTTTGGTTATGATTTTTATGTTTATACTTATCGACTAAAGTCGATATTCCAAATCAATTAAAGTAGGTTTTCCAATTCAATGTTTGGAATTGTAAATTTAAATTTGCTTCCTTTATTTAATACGCTTTCGACTTTTATTGTTCCTTTGTGTTTTTCGATAAATTCTTTGCAAAGCACTAATCCTAAACCGCTTCCTTTTTCGTTAGCAGTTCCGGGTATTGATGTTTTTCCTTTAATTTTAAAAAGGTCTTTTATATTTTCTTCACTCATTCCAATTCCGTTGTCGGAAATTGTAATTTCGGTAAAATTATTTTTTTGTTCTGCTGAAATATCAATTTGACCACCCGTTTTTGAATATTTAATTGCATTTGAAATTAGATTTCGTAAAATTGTTTTTAACATATTTAGGTCTGCAAAAACTTCAATATCAGTAAATTTATTATTTAATGATATATTCTTTATTTGTGCAGTTAGGTTTAAAACAGAAATTATTTCGCTAATAACATTTTGTAGTTTTAAATTTTCTGGAGTAAAACTAAATTGCCCGGTTTGTGATTTTGCCCAATCTAGAAGGTTGTCGAGCAAATAAAGTGTACTTCTTGCCGAAGAGCCAATTATATTAATGAATTTTTCGGATTTTTCGAAATCGTAATCTCTGATGTTTTTGCTTAAAATATCTGAGAATCCGAGAATGCTGCTGAATGGACTTCGTAAATCGTGAGCAATAATTGAAAACAGTTTGTCTTTAGCATCATTTAATTCTTGGAGTTTTGTTTTTGCTAATTTATTTTCGGTTATATCGTAGCAAGAGCCAAGATAACCTGCAAAGTTATCGTCGAGGTCGTAAAATGGTCTTCCAAAGTCAATTATCCATCTGTATTCGCCAGTTTTATTTCTAAGTCTATATTCCATTTCAAAAGGCTGTTGTGTGTCGAATGAATTATTGTAAATACGAAGACAGTTTTCAATATCTTCGTGGTGAACGCCTTCTGTCCAGCCGTTTCCATATTCCTGTTCCAAGGTTCTTCCTGTAAATTCGAGCCATGTTTTATTGAAAAAATGACAAAGCTTATCAGTTCCTGA
>Ga0316608_1000456_pt1 | contig 19446 bp, 17 predicted proteins | sample MIS2016152B_MG_FD_207673 | JGI IMG/M metagenome (GOLD analysis project Ga0316608, IMG submission 207673) | Microbial mat bacterial communities from Middle Island sinkhole, Lake Huron, Michigan, United States - MIS.2016.152B | ecosystem: Environmental > Aquatic > Freshwater > Lake > Sediment...
TGTGTCTGAGTCCTGAAAAGTATGCGGCACTTTTACGCTTTATTGCCGCAGGATTTGCCACAAATTCACAAGGCGAGGTAATAGCATTACAAAAAGGGCGGTATGGAAATAGTCAATTTTTTGCAGGTTCAGGAACTTATCATTTGTTTCAGACGTGTAACAAATGGGTTGCCCAAGGACTGCAACAAGCGGGTCTGAAAATTGACCCAACCTTTAACTTAACTGCCAGTAGCGTTTTAGACGCACTACAAGCACAAACGCTGGTACTTGGCACACAGCATTGCCATTATTTAGCCGATTAATCAAGAATCCATTGTCATTGCGGCTGGTATTGCGTTCTATCTTCGTGTTGTAAGCGTGTGGGGTGGGTGTAAATAACATGAGATTTACCGCGTGCAAAGCCCACTAAGGTCAGTCCTGTTTGGTCGGCTAATCGAATCGCCAAACCTGTGGGTGCAGAGATGGCAACTAATAAACCAATCCCTAAGAAAGCGGTTTTTTGTACCATCTCATAACTGGCGCGGCTGGTGACAATCACAAAGCCTGTGTTGACATCCCTCTGTGTGCGAGAGAGTAGCCCGAGTAATTTATCCAGCGCGTTGTGTCGTCCAACATCTTCGCGAACGGCAACAATTCCGTGGTCAGGTTCAACCCAAGCCGCCGCGTGGATAGCCCCTGTTAATTGATTAAGTAATTGTTTTTCCTGTAGTTTTTCTAATGCGGCGGTTAATTGCGCTGCGGTGACGCTGACCGAACTATTAACAGGAGCAGGCTGGCGAATGGCTTGTTTTAAGGTACTCGCCCCACACAAACCACAGCCTGTGCGCCCTGTTAAATTGCGCCCTTTACTGCTTAAACAGTGAAAACGCGCCTCAGGAATTTTGATATTGACTTCAATGCCATTGGCACGTTGATATACTTTAGCCGATAAAAACTCTGCCGCTGTTTGAATAATGCCTTCGGTCAAGCTAAAGCCTAGCGCAAAATCCGCTAAATCAGTTGGGGTGGCAAGCATCACAACATGGGAAATGCCGTTATACACCAGCACAACAGGCACTTCTTCTGCCACACAATCTTCTTCATAGCGGTGTTGTTTGTCTTGCCAGCGATTGACCATCTGATGGCGGTAATTTGTCCAGCCTAAGTTAAGTTCGTCGTCAAGCAATAAAGACATGATAATTCAACAGGTTGATGGATGAAAAATGCCCTCTTTTTTAAGTAGCAAAACATTTGTACCAGCGATTAATTTTGAAATCCACCGCACCCCTCCTTTATAAAAGGAGGAGTTCCCCTTTTTTTAAAGGGGGTTAGGGGGGATTTAGTAATCCTAGATAACTTTTGCCTGATGACTTATAAAGGAAGGCTGGGATAGATTTAAAAAAGCCGCTTAACGAATCACTAAATAAAACAACGAGCCACGGCGATTAATGTGCAGCAACACTTCTTTGTCAGAGCGTTTTAATGCAGCTTCTAATTCCCGCAAGCTGTTTACGCTGACTTTATTAGCTGCCAAAATAACATCACCTGGTTGTAAGCCGTTGTAAGCAGCAGGCGAATTAGGCGCGAGTTGTGAAATTACAATCCCTTTTCCCTCCCGATTTTCTTCAAATTGCGCCCCTTCTAACACCTTGTATTGTGCTGATTTGGCTATTTTTTCAGGTTGGCGCGATTTTTCCAACGTTACCACAACCGTTTTACTTTGGCCATCCCGAATAATCCCTAATTTAATTTCATCACTAATTGCTTTGACACCAATTTGACTGCGTAATTGTCCGACTGAGGTGGTCGGTACGCCATCGACACTGATGACCAAATCGCCTTCTTTTAAGCCCGCTTTTTTGGCAGGTGACCCCTCTACCACGCCTGTAATCAACGCCCCTTGCTGTCCATTTTTCAAATTAAAAGCTTTTTTCAAACTCGGGCTAATTTCTTGAATATTTACCCCAATTTGTCCGCGTTTGACCTCACCATGTTCCAAAATTTGTTTCATGCTGGACTTGACCATATTGGCAGGAATCGCAAAACCGATACCCACATTACCTCCGCTAGGGCCAATAATGGCGGTGTTGATGCCAATTAATTTGCCTGACACGCTTACTAATGCCCCGCCTGAATTGCCAGGGTTAATCGACGCATCAGTTTGAATAAAGTTTTCATAGCCTTCAATCCCTAAACCTGTGCGCCCCAACGCACTCACAATCCCTGTCGTCACGGTTTGTCCCAAACCAAATGGATTGCCAATTGCCACCACAAAATCACCCACTTCTAATTGTCCTGAGTCCGCAAATTCGACTTGATTCAACCCTGTGGCATTAATATCCAACACCGCAATATCTAATTCAGGGTCAACCCCGATGACTTTGGCAGGAAAATCACGCCCGTCAATCAAGGCAACATGAACTTCATCAGAGGCTTTTACAACATGGTAATTGGTGATGATAATGCCCTTTTCTCTATCCACAATCACCCCAGACCCCGCGCTTTGCTGTTGCCGCTGCTGCCGAGGTTGTTGTGGTTGATTGGGAATTTGAAAAAATTGCCGAAAAAACGGGTCATTTAACAACGGATTGTAAACATCTTGAGTGGCAAAGGTTGAAATATTAACCACCGCCGAATTGACTTTTTTCAGCATCGGCGCAAGAGAAGGCATCGGTGCGCCACTGGTATCGGTTGCAGGCAGTGCCGCTGAGAGCGGAAAACTCAGTAACAGCGCACCGATAAGTGAATAAAGTTTAGATTGATTAAACATAATTTCTCCACCAAGGGTTAAATGTAAAATTAAGACTTAAGCGTTAAATAGTGAGTCAAACGTTATCGGGTATTACTCAATCCCCCTTAATCCCCCTTTACAAAAGAGGAAGCTCCCTCCTTTCATAAAGGCGGGTTGGGGTGAATTTCAAAAGATATAAGGTTGATATAATCTGAACACAAGCAATGCGTTGAAGATTTATTTTCCAAAATGCCGTGCGTGTTGCGCATAAAGCACGGCGTTTTTCACCGCCATCACCACCGCGCGGGAGGTAATCGTTGCACCAACCAATTGGTCAAATTGTCCGCCATCACGCTTAACCGCCCATTGTGCAGGTTGTCTTTGTTGTAAATTCAACTGTTTAAAACCCGTTATCCAATCAGAACGGGTTGCCTCAATGCCATCACCCAAACCCGGGGTTTCTTGATGCGCCACAACTTGCACCCCTAACAGCGTGCCGTTTTCCTTAATTGCCACCAATAATAAAATATCCCCATTATAGCCTGTGGGAGCAACACAACTGATGACTGTTGCCACAAGTTTTCCTTGATAACGCACCCGGTAAAGGCGGTGAGATTGTTGATTGCCTAATAACGGATGGCGCACTTGCAGGCTATCGGCTAATACATCGTTATCATAAAGCTGACCGACTAACAGGGCTTGTAAACTATGCCGCAGAGCATTTTGCTGATTGTGGGCAATTTTTTCTTTGCTTAAATAAAATACCGCGCTAACAACACTCAGACCAAGCAGCGACATCGTGCCGAGCAACAGGGCTAAAGCGAGCGGTTTGTGGGAAGGAAGCGTCATGTTGGTTGTCCATAAACGGGCGGTTTGCTGTAATAATCAATTAACGGCACGGCAAGATTTGCCAATAATACCGCAAATGCCATGCCATCAGGATAGCCGCCCCAAGTGCGAATGCAATACAGCAAAACCCCAATTAAACCGCCATAAAACAAGCGTCCACGCGAACTGGTGGCAGCGGTTACGGGGTCGGTGGCGATAAAAAATGCCCCGAATAAAGTGCTGCCTGCTATTAAATGGAAAAGCGGTGAACTGAACTGTTCACTGTCATAAATAAAACCGAGTGTGGCGAAAAAAACTAAACTGCCGAGCAACGCAGTGGGAATTTGCCAAGCAATGATTTTTTGTTTCATTAACCATACTCCACCGCCTAAATACGCCAGTGCGACCCATTGATAACTTTTCCCAGCGAGCCAGCCAAATACAGGTTGCAACTGAATTTGACTTAATGGTTGTGACAAGCGCAATTGCGTTTTTATCACATCCAACGGCGTGGCACGGCTTAAAGCATCAAAATGGGCAGGTGGCTGTTCAAAAAAAATTAACTGCCACGTTTCGCTTAAGCTTAAGGCGGGTGCATCAAAAGCCAACCAAGCGGTCATCGGTTGTGGAAACGAAATCAGCAAAAATACATAGCCAACCATCGCAGGATTAAACAAGTTATAGCCTAAGCCGCCATAAACGTGTTTACCGACCCCTAAGGCAAACAGTGTTCCGATAACAATCAGCCACCACGGGGCTAAAAGGGGAATGGATAATGCCAATAATACCGCAGTGATAACCGCACTAAAATCCCCAAGACCTTGTTTAATAGACCGTTTCCGTAGTGTAAAAACACTGGCTTCTGCGAGCAGGGCGGTTAAGCTTGCCAAGCTCAGTTGAATTAAAATACCCACGCCGAAACAGAGTAAACTCATAAGGATTGCGGGGAATAACGCCCACAGCACGGGCAGCATTTGCTGGGCGACCGTGTGCGGTGATGTTAAATGTGGGGCAACGGTGGTGGAAAATTTCATGCAGGCAATAGAATTAGCAAAATAGCTTAGACTACGTTAAAACAATACCTTTGCCAAATTAATAAAAATGAGCTTTTAGCGAAAGAACGAAGTTGAGCAGAAAGGGTAAAATGCACGGAGTCTGACGGATTAATGCGGGTGGTGGTTATAGAGGGTGCGGATTTTAATGATTTTCTGGTGGTTGGCTGTTCATCCTGATACGGTTGTTTAATTGTGGATTATTGTGAGGCGAAAACATGAATAAAAAATCTATACTGGTTTTGTTGCAATGTTATGGTGATGCACTTTCTAAATTAGGGAGATGGGTATGGTAAGTTTGAAAGAACAATTTGCAAAGAAGAAACTGCAAAAAAAACTTAAGCAAGCTAGTTTTGAAGAGTTATTTAGTTTGGGCTACAGTTATTTAAGAGAAAATAAATTTGATGAATCTATAAATATTTTTACACGAGCAATTCAGGTAAATTCTAATTCTTTTGCTAGTTATAATAATCGTGGTGGATGTTATTTTCAATTAAAAAAATATGATTTTGCCTTAGCAGATTTCAATAAAGCGATTGAGTTAAGCCCTAATTATGTAGATGCCTATATTAACCGTAGTAGCTGTTATTCTACACAAGGAAGTTATGAAATGGCTTTAGCTGATTACAGCAAAATCATTCAGCTAAATCCTGATGATGCAGAATCTTATAAACAACGTGGCTTGTGTTACATACTACAAGATAAGCATGATTTAGCTTTAGATGATCTCAATAAAGCAATTCAACTAAATTTTAATTTAGTAGATTATATGTTTTATAAAAGTCGTGGTTTATGTTATTCAAAACTGAAAAAATATGAATCTGCTTTAGATGATTTTAATAAAGCAATAGAATTAGAGCCTTATAGCGTTGGTGGTTATGTTAATCGCGGGATACATTATTTAGATTTTAAAATATATGACCTTGCTTTGAAAGATTTTAATGAAGCGATTAGACTAAATTGTAATGAAGCTGCTGGTTATCTTAACAGAGGTCTATGCTATTTTAAATTAACAAATGATGATCTGTATAAAATTGCTTTACAAGACTATAATAAAGCTACTAAATTGAATCCCAATATATTTGAAAGTTATTATAATATTGGTTTATGTTATTTAAAAATTAGAGAATATAAAAAATCTTTAGAATATTTTGATAAAGCTATTGTTTTAAATCCTAATGATTATGAAAGTTATCATGATCGAGGTTTATGTCATTTTCAATTAAAAAACTATGATTTTGCTTTAACTGATTTTAAAAAAACGATAGCTTTAAAAAGCGACTATTTTGAAACATACAATGATATAGGAAACTGTTATTATCAATTAAAAGAATATAACGCCGCACTGGAAAACTACAATAAAACAATTAAATTAACTCCTAATTATGCTAAAGCATACCATAACTGTGCTTTTTATTATGCTAAACAAGAAAATTACGAACTAGCTATAAATAATTTAATTAATGCTATTAAATTTTATGAATCAAAAAACAGTAAAAAACATTGCAGTTTATTCATAAGTGATATTTTTGTTATTTTAAAAAAATACGATGACGCTAGAAAATATGTAGAACAAGCTTTTAATTATGATTTAAACGATACAGAAGAAATAAAGTTTAAAGCTGTTTACTTAAAAAATATCAACCAGACAGAGGAATTAGATAAAAAAAATGTGTTGCTTGAAGAAAAAAACAAACAGCTTGAGTTAGAAATTCAAGAAAAAGAAAAAGCATATAAAATAGCGCACGAAAAAGAAAAAGAAATGCTGTCTTTTTTTACACATACTCTGCGCAATGCTTTCGCTACCGCCCCTGAATCCTTAAGACAAGCCATTCGAGTATTCGGCAGCGCAGACTACGAAAAAAATCAAAAACACTACGAAGCCATTAACGAAATCACCGCGCTTTTCTCCACCTTCACCTTAACTGATTGTTTAATAGACACTCTTAAACAATCCATTTATGATACCGAAGAATTTAAACGCGCTTGGCAACAAGACAACACCGGCGATGCAACTCCCGAATGGTTTATCGCCGCCGCCTTGCGCCAATCACTCAATCGCATCATCTTTATGGAAGATGCCACAGGCTTACGCAAACTCATCAACAATCAAGGCGAATTAATCAAACCCACCCGCAAAGCCTTTATTGAACAGGTTTTGCCGTTGGATACCAATCAACGTGATGTCGAAAAATTCTACCACTGGCTGCAATCCATGACCGTGCTTGAGGTCAACCTCGAAAAAAGTGCCGTACAATTTGGCTCAAATCAAATTAAATTCTCATTAATGTTTGCCATTAGCTCAGAATTAATCCTTAATGCCTTAAAATACTGGAGCGGCACAGGAAAAATTCAAATTGCTTGGCATATAGAAACCGAATTCTATATTTTCAGCGTCAAAAATGCCTGTAAAGCCAATGCCAGTAGCCAATTAGCTGGTACGCATAAAGGGCTTGCTTTTATTAATCGCTTGATTGAATTATTAGGCGAACAAGCGCAATTTAATTACACGGCAAATGAACACACATTTACCGCAGAATTAAAACTCCATAAAACCTTATTAGAAGGCGAATAACATGAATATACTTTGGATTGAAGACTTTGGTGGTTTACAAGCAGGAAAAAATATTTTAAATCAAATGTTTGGTGAATTATTAAGTTTTGAGGCGTGGGATAATGATTTATTTAGCCTGAAAACAAAGCCAGCCGATTTAAACGAATTTTGCACACAACAAAAAAGCCTGCATACGATTTATTTGTGCCGTAATTATTTTGATTATGCGGAATTTAAAGAAAATAACGCCATTCTCAATGAAATTGATGCCATTATTATTGACGTTCGTTTAGATAATGGCGAACACGTTGATTTAGATAAAAATATTCCAGAATCTTACACCGATAAAAGCAAATTTCATGAAAATGGCGGCTTTTATATTTTCAATGATTTAATTCATTCAGGTGTACCTTCTGAAAGAATGTGTTTTATGACGGGTGAAAAAAATTCAATTGATGATTTTAAGGAAAAATGTAGTTCAATTTACATTCCTGAAGTGAAAGCTTTTGAGAAAAAAGATCCTGAATATGAGAAATTAAGGGGTTGGATTAAAAATCAAGAGTCTGATTATGTAAAGTTAAGACGTGGAATTATTGAAGCTTGCCAATATGTCAAAACATTGACAAATAATGAATTACCTTTTAATAAAGTGATTAATAAACCGGATAAAAAATTTGATTTTGCAGATATAGTCGATTATATCAACGTACTGGAAAGTTTTTTACCTTTACAAGAACCAACTGATAAATTCACACTGTACAAACTTTTTATCAGAACACTAACTCACGAATGGGAAGCCACTAACCCAAAGCAATTTACTGGCGAACACGATGAGTTCTACGCTTTTTCTTCTATTATGAAAATAACGCGCAATTGGATAGCTCATAACTCAACCGCTATTTTTAATCATTTAAATGAACAAGATGTTGCTTACTTGTTTATTTGCAATATGCGGGCAATCTTTAATCTAGGTCATAAAGTAAAAAATTATGAAGAAATTTTATTTCCATTATTTAGTTATACTGGAGTAGATTTTGACATGAATAAAATTCCTTTCGTTGAAAACTATATTAAATTATTTAATGAGCTTTCAAAAAATAAAGAACACAATCATGTTGATGAAATATTAAATGCTTTGCAAAATGACAAGCAAAAAATAAATGATAAAGGCAGTGAATTTTTTATCATTGGGCTTTATCAATTATTTTGGTTCTTAACCTCTTCAGAGGAAAATACTATTAATCATGTAGCTCAAGAAAATAGCTCAACTCAAAATCAAGTTATTATATCACGAGATTATTCGTTTAAAACGTTTAATTATCAGAAAACCGAGTTTTTAAAAAGCTTTTCACAGCACATTTATAGCCGTAGTTTTCCTGTTGCAAACTAACGACAATATTTTGCATCATCAATATTATCAGTTGTTGGACTTAAGAAAGCAGCATGATTTTTAGCGATGGTATTGCTAAAATCACAGCACTTAAAACTAGGCAAGCGAGTATCTGAGCATGAAGAATTCCATTGCATTTTTAGCGGTCGCGTTGTGTGCTTGGGGCTGGCTTTTGCAAACCTGGCTTGCTACGGCGGTGTTATTGCTCAGTATTGCGATAAGTCAACTGAGCCAGTGGCGGTGGCAAATTACCCAACAACAGTTTCATCGTTGGGGCGATTTGACGATGCTATTAATCATTGGGTTGCTGCTGTACGGCTATCAACATCAACAAGACGGGCTACCGATTTTCAGGGTATTAAAATGGTTGCCGCTGTTGTTCGCGCCCGTGTTATTGACGCAATTATTCAGCAGCCAACAGCAAATTCCGCTGGGAACGTTGTTTTATTCTTTTCGCCGTCGCCTACAACCTGCCACAACCCTTGATTTTATCCTGCCCTATACAGGCTTAGTGCTGCTCAGTGCGGGTGCGGCAAATGTGCAGGATAACCGTTATTTTGTCATCGTGAGTGGGCTGTTTAGCCTGATTTTATGGCGATACAAACCTCGGCAAAGTGCCACTATCGCTTGCTGGTTGCTGATAAGTATTGCGTTTATCGGCAGTTATTATGGGCAGCAGCAGTTAAGGCAGTTGCAAACTATCGTGGAAGAAAAAGCGATTGCCTGGTTGAGCGAACGCGATAATGATTTTTTTAAAACCCAAACCTCGATTGGCGATATTGGTGCTTTAAAATTGTCCGATAAAATCATTTTGCGGGTGCAGTCCAACGCCCCTTTGCGCTTGTTACAAGCCAGTTATGACCGTTATTTAGGACAAAGTTGGCTGGCTTCACAAGCGACTTTTCAGGCTAAAAAATCAAATTCCTCAATAACATCCGCAAAATGGCAACATATCACACTGCTGCAAACGTTTCAGCACAAAAATGAATTGCTTGCGTTGCCAATGGGCAAGGTTGAAATTAAAGGCTTAGAAGGGGCGGTGTTACAATACAACGGCTTAGGGACGGTTAAAATCAGTGAACCGCCACCGTTTGCCGCTTATCAAGTGGCGTTTACAGGGCAAAAAACCGACCCGCCCAGTCCTTTTGATGTGCAGATTCCCAAGCGTCATGCGGATTGGCTAAAAACCATGACCACACAATTGCGGTTGGCACAGCATTCGCCTGAAGAGATAGCGACTAAAATTCAAGCCCATTTTCAACAGCATTTTCGCTACAGTTTGTATCTTGGTACAGAAACCGACAGCGATAGCGCGTTGCGGGATTTTATCCTGCGCCGCAAAGCAGGGCATTGTGAATATTTTGCGGTGGCAAGTGTGTTTTTATTACGGCAAATGGGGATTCCCGCCCGATTAGCCAATGGCTATGTGGTGGAAGAATATGATGCGGTTCAAGGTTTATATCTGGTGCGGCAACGCCATGCTCATGCGTGGGCAATTGCTTATATTAACGGAAGCTGGCGCGATGTTGACTCAACGCCTGCACAATGGTTGGCATTGGAAAATGCGCAACAACCTTGGTTTAGTGCGGCGCAGGATTTTTTTTCCAATCTTAGTTTTCACTTTGACCAATGGCGATTGCAGCAAAATCAACAGCAGCAAACTATTTATTGGTTAAGCGCGGCTTTGCTATTGGCAATTTATATCGGCTGGCGAATTTATTCGGCTAAAGCGCAACTATTACGCCAGAAAATTGTAAAAACAGCTCTGCCTGCTACGGTCTGTTTGGGGCAGAGTTCCGAATTTTATAACATTATTCAATACTTAGAAAACACCGAGTTAGCCAAACAATCCAGCGAAAGTGTGCAACAATGGGTTTGTCGGTTGCAAAACCCAGTCTTGATTGAATTATACCAATGGCATTATCAATTACGGTTTGACCCGTTAGGTTTGCCCGCTGCAAGCCGTGTGCAATTGCAACAGCAGGTGAAACAATGGCTAGCGGCGCAGCGGTTAAAAAAATCCTCTTAATCCCCCACAGAGCAAAAACCTGATGAACGAATCGACTCAAGCCAATTATGCGGTTAATCAAGATAATCCTTTGTGGTTACAATTTTGGCAAGACCAGCGGGTTGATTTTCATCAAACTGAAGTAAATCCGTTGCTTGCTAAGTTTTGGATTAATTTAGAGCTTGAATACGGATGCGGTGTGTTTGTGCCGCTATGTGGAAAAAGTTTAGATATGCTCTGGCTAGCGCAACAAGGACACGCCGTGCTTGGCGTAGAGTTAAGTCCTGTTGCGGTGGCGGCTTTTTTTCGTGAAAATCAGTTGAAATTTACCAAACAACGCTGTGGTCAATTTACTTTGTGGCAATCTGGGCGATTGGGGATTCTTTGCGGCGATTATTTTGCCTTAAACAAAAAACATCTGATAGGGTTTGAAACTGTGTATGACCGGTCGGCTCTCACCGCCTTGCCTGAAACCATTCGGCGTTTGTATGTGGCACAATTGCGAAAAATTATGCCACACAAAGCACGGGTTTTTTTATTGACCGTTGAAGATGCCGCAGAACATGAAACCTTAGCACAGGCAATCGAGGTCAGTGCGGAAATCAAAGCCTTGTATCAAAACGATTTTAGCATTGAGCTTGCTTATGTTGAGAGCGTGTTTGAATCGGATGTGACCGCAGAAAACAGCCCTGTTAAACGTGCCGAATATAAAGTTTATCGCCTGTCAGCAGAATCGCCTTGAAAGCGGGTTGTTATTCAATCAGATGACTTGCCCAGCTTGGCACTGTTTTCCACATCGCATGAAAGCCTGCCGAAAAGCTACCCAAAGTAAACCCCGCATTTCCTGCCAAAAGGGACAAACTTTCTTTAGAAAACAAACTGATATGCCCATTGCGCGGCGCGGCATACCACCATTGCAGCCGTTGATTTTTTTGCAAATGCCCATCTGAAACCAGTGTGCTAAATAACACCAGCCCTTCATCGTTTAATAAGCGTGATAAATCTGCCATCAGTTTTTTTACATCGGGGACGTGTTCAAACACTTCATAGGCGGTGATTAAATCAAATTTACCTAAACTGTCAAGCGACAGCTCGCTGTTATAAAAAGGGTCATAGGATTGAGATTGCCAGTGTTGTTCACGCAATAAATCACTGAGTAACCCCGAGCCGCCGCCATAATCTAAATGGCGAATGTGCTGTTTTTGTTTGCCAAACAAGGCTTGCAAATTTTTTGCATTGGCACGCGGACGAATGTCCACATAATCAGGGTCAATGGTAATGTAATCGGCGTTGTAAATTGCCTGTGAAAATTGGGCAATACTCCATTCATACAGCTCCGGAGCAAAACAAAAGCCACAGTTTTCACACAGCGTGTAATAAACAGGAATGCCTGCAAGGGGTAAGAACTTATGTCTTGCCTCTTCGCAGGATTTATTAAAATCCACCACATCCAATAGACTGGTCGCGCTATTGCAAATAGGGCAAGGTGTTTGTAAAGGTGTCATGGCTTAATCCGAGGGTAAGCTAAAATCAGCGGCAACGGGTTCAATTTGAAACACGCGGTTGGGCATTTTAGTGTTAATGGTTTTTTCTTTGCCCGCTGCATCGCGCTCGCGTAAACAGAACGTATTGCAATCGGCAATCAAATGGCTGTTAAACGGGGTTTCTATCGCATCTTGCACCCATTTCACAGGAAACAAACTGTTGGTTCCGGGAACACGTCCTGTCCGTTGGAAGTTTTTATCAAATAACAGCACTTCCCCTTTGCGCGAATTAGACAACATATAGCCCCCTGAATGAGGGCGAATATGGTGCGCCCCATTTAAATCGGTGATGACAATTTCATGTTGCAAGGTTTCTCTATCAATCCGTGCGACTTTGCCTTGATAAAACAGAATGGTTAAAATTTTGCTGTTATCGTAAGGGTCAACAATGGCAGAATTTAAATGAGTGGTTTGTAAACGCCCTGGATAATTTTTCAAGCGATGGTCAATGGTTTTATCAAGCACCCGCGTACCGCCGCCATAGGCTTGGTCAAAACCGTGTTCTGTTCCCCACCATGACCAAATTAAATTGCCACTTAAATCAAATTCCAATAACGCATCCACGCCGCTGGCGGTGACTAACAAGCCATTTTCAGTACGGCGCAAAGAGCGAACTTGGGTTAATAAAGGGCTGCGAATTTCTAAATCAATTTCCCCTTTTGCATTCAAACGGGCAATGTGTTCATCTCCTGCCACGCCCTCTTCACAACAAGGCAAGCCTGTCATAAAATACAAGCCTTCCCCAGCGACATAGTGCATTCCAAACGGTTTGGTAGGATGAAAACTGCCTAATGAGGTGATGCCGCCCAAACTGCCGTTGTGTTCAAACAGCTCAATTTTACCGCCAGGCGAGCCTCTAAAAACATCGTTTGATTTATCTTTACCACGGATAATGCGATTTAATCTAAACTTGGCATAATCCCAGTTGGTTTGCGGGTAAGAGACAACAAATTTCATGGACGGCGTGTTATTCATCGGCTGAGTATTTAGGTTCTAAAAAATAAAGCCACATTTTACGCGCTTTTTTTTATCTCAACGAGGTGATGACAAAGATAAAACACGATTTTTGGGTTTTTTTAAGCTAAAAGGTCAATTTTAGCGTACTATTTTCTGCAACGATTTGGCATCATCCTAACCTTTTACGCAACAAACAATGAAAACCGACAGCCTGTTTTACCGCTTATTTCAACGGTGTCCACAATTAGTGATGGAATTGTTGGCATTAAATTTTAGTGGTGCAAGTTATTGTTTTGGCAGTGAAGAAATCAAACAAACGGCTTTTCGGATTGACGGTATTTTTAAGCCCTTATCCGATAATCCACAGCAGCCCTTAATTTTCACTGAAGTGCAATATCAACCTGATGAAGATTTTTATGGGCGATTTTTTAGTGAAATTACCTTTTATTTGTATCGGCAAAAGCCAAAACGCCCGTGGCTGGCTTTGGTGATTTATCCAACGCGCTCGGTAGAAAAAACAGCCCCTGTTGAATTTCGCCCCTTTATGGCATTGCCCGCGTTACGGCGGATTTATTTGGAAGATTATCAACAGGGGCAATTGTCGTTTAATCTGCAATTGATTCGCTTAATTGCTTGCGATGAACAGCAAACGGTTAATTTAGTGCAAGCATTGCTGAATGAATCACTGGAAATGGACACGGAAACGCTGGATTTTATTGAAACTATTTTGGTGTATAAGCTGCCTCGCTTAAGTCGAGAGGAGATTAGAAAAATGTTAAATGTGCAGGCTATTGAATTAAAACAAACGCGATTTTATCAAGAGGTTTGGACTGAAGGACGACAAGAAGGGCGGCAGGAAGGACGACAAGAAGGTTGGGAGAAGGGGCAACAAGAAGGGGAAAAGCTGTTATTACAACGGATGTTAATGCGCCGCTTTGGGGCGTTGCCTGCTTGGGCAAAAAATAAATTAAAGGCAGCCACTGCACAACAAGTGGAACATTGGGCAGATAGGTTGTTGGATGCAGTTTCACTTCAAACTGTTTTTGACGATGTTCAGCCACAATAAAAAGGTACATCTTTTACTATAACAAGAAATTATTTTGGGGACTCCGATTATGAAAAATTTTTTTAGAAAACTGTTTGAGCGGTTATTAGTGAGAACCGATGCGTTACAAAAAAAACTGGATGCGTCACTCGCACCGAATGACCCTTTGCGCAAAAAAATGGATAAATTAGTGGCAAAACGGGAAGCCTATCGCAAGGAAAATAGCAAAGCAAACGCGGGTAAAACCGTGTCATTAACGCAAACATTAAATGAGTCGTTAGCCGCTAAAAAATCGGCGATAAACACCCCTAAAAGAACCCGTGCCAATAAAAAAACAAAACAGGCTAACGTCTCACGCAGTAAATAAGCTAACTATTTGTTTTTAAGGAGTTTTATCTATGACCCTCCCTGTTACTTTAACGCAGTTTATGAGTGAACAGCAACGCTTGTTTCCTGGAGTTTCGGGTAACTTTACCTTGTTGCTGAACGATATTGCCACTGCCTGTAAAAAAATTTCGCATCTGGTCAATCGCGGTGATTTAATTGGGGTGTTGGGTAATGCCGATTCTGAAAATGTACAAGGGGAAGTGCAGAAAAAACTCGATATTATCACCCACGATATTATGGAAAACTCCCTGCGTTGGTCGGGGCATTTAGCAGGCATGGTCTCAGAGGAGGTGGATGCCCCGATTCAAATTCCCAGCCCTCATTCACGCGGCAAATATTTAGCCTTGTTTGACCCACTTGATGGTTCATCCAATATTGATGTCAACTTAACCGTAGGTAGTATTTTTTCTATTTTACGCTGCCAAGAAGGGATTGAACCTGAGTTGGTAGAATTTCTCCGTCCTGGGGTTGAACAAGTTTGTGCAGGTTTTGTGCTATACGGTCCTTCAACCATGATGATTTTAACCACAGGACAAGGAGTGAATGGCTTTACTCTTGACCAGGATATTGGTGAATTTATCTTAACCCATCCACAAATCCGTATTCCCGTTGACACGCAAGAATTTGCCATCAATATGTCTAACCAACGGTTTTGGCAAGCCCCGATTAAGCGTTATGTCGATGAATGCGTGGCAGGAACAGACGGGGTGCGCGGCAAAGATTTTAATATGCGCTGGATTGCTTCTTTGGTCGCTGAAGTGTATCGAATTTTAATGCGCGGCGGGATTTTTATGTATCCTTATGATTTGCGTGACCCCAGTAAAGCAGGGCGATTGCGCTTATTGTATGAAGCCAATCCGATGGCGTTTATCGTGGAACAAGCAGGCGGGGCGTGTTCAACAGGACGGCAACGGATTTTGGAACTAATTCCAACCTCGTTGCATCAGCGCGTGCCGTTAATTTTAGGCTCAAAACATGAAGTTGAGCGGGTTATTCGCTACCATCAAGAGTAGAACATGAAAAAAGTTCCAGTGGGCATTAGCAGTTGTTTAATCGGAGAAAAGGTTCGTTATGATGGCGGACATCGGCGTGATGCCTATATTGCCGACACGTTAGCCAATTATTTTGATTTTCGTCCCTTTTGTCCTGAAATCGGGATTGGATTAGGTGCGCCACGTCCGACTTTACAATTAGCCAAAGTTAAGGGGCGAATTCGCTGTATTCAAGTGAAAAATCGTGATGTTGATGTCACAGACGCGCTGTGTGACTATGCAACCGAATTAACCCCGCTGCAAAATGGGTTATGTGGCTATATCTTTAAAAGCAATTCGCCCAGTTGCGGCATGGAACGGGTCAAAGTGTATGACAATAATCAGGTGCGCAGGGAAGGAGTGGGGGTTTATGCACAGGAAATCATGCGCTTATATCCGTTATTACCCATTGAAGAAGAAGGGCGATTAGGCGATTCGGGCTTGCGAGAAAACTTTATTCAGCGGGTTTATGTTTTTTATCGCTGGCAACAAATGCTGGAAACAGGTTTAAGCGTGGATGCGTTAACCCATTTTCATGCCCGGCATAAATTGATTATTATGAGTCATGCCGATTATCATCCGCTGGGGCGGTTAGCCGCTTCTGCCTGTGCAGAGAATTTATCTGCGGTGGCGGCGCAGTATATTTTATTGTTAATGACCCGTTTGAAAAAAATCGCAACCCGTCCTCAGCACGTTAATGTATTGCAACATATTCAAGGGTATTTGAAAAAACAACTCACGATGGATGAAACCGCTGAATTGTGTGAAGTCATTGAAGCGTATCGGCGAGCTGAATTGCCGTTGGTTGTGCCAATCACCTTGCTAAAACACCATTTCCGTAAAACGCCTGACCCGTATATTGAGCAATCTTATTATATGTCGCCGTATCCACAGGAATTAAACTTGCTCAGTTTGTTGTAAAAAAAACCAAGCCCAATAAAGTTAAGTAGTAAAACAAAAGTTTTGGAATGCAAAACCTAGGTTTTGCACTCCCTCTAGCAAATAAAACGTACAAAAAACTTTGGCTCACTTACTTAGCTCAAATTGCTGTGTTTCTAAATTGAGTTTGACAACAATTCAAAGCGTATTTGTCTTAAATTAGTTTTTATTCTGTTAAAAAACAATAGCCTTTTGTTTTATAACAGGATTTTATTGTAAAAAAACACATTGTTTGTTATTCTTTTTTGTGCAGTCACGTTTGATAACAATAATAATGAGGATAAAAATGAGCGACTCAACAACTGAAACAACCCACGCAACTTTATACGAACGAATTGGCGGCGAAGCAGCGGTAAATGCCGCAGTCGATTTGTTTTATCGCAAAGTGTTAAACGATTATCGAATCAATCGTTTTTTTGATGGCGCAGACATGGAGAAACAAATTGACAAACAAAGAGCTTTTTTTACAATGGCATTTGGCGGGCCTAACAACTACACAGGGCAAGATATGCGCAATGCTCATGCCCACTTGGTAAAAAAAGGCTTGGATGATTCGCATTTTGATGCGGTAATGGAACATTTAGGCGCAACATTAGTTGAATTAAATGTGCCAGCAGAATTAATCACCGAAGCGGCGGCAATTGCCGAAAGTACCCGCAATGATATTTTAGGCAAATAGTTTTTTCATTTCTTGGATTTTTTCGTATGACACTACTTACGGTTGCTGATAAAACCTACCTTTGTGAAAAAGAAGAGACCGTTCTGGAAGCACTATTACGCGGTGGTGTTGCTGTTCCCTATGTTTGCAAATTAGGTTCTTGTCAGACTTGTTTAGTCCGTAGTTTGCAAGGTACGCCGCCTGAATTGGCGCAAATGGGTCTGAAAGATACGCTAAAAAAACAACGCTATTTTCTTGCTTGTCGTTGTTATCCAACCGAAGACATGACGATTAGATTATCGGATCAATCCGCGTTTTATCGCGATGGAATTGTCACTAAAAATCAAATGCTCAATCACAATACCATGCTATTGGAAATTAAGTTTGCTGACGCATTTGAGTTTTATCCTGGACAATTTGTTAATTTACAACGGCGTGATGGTTTAACCCGCAGTTATTCAATTGCGAATATTCCACAACAATCTAATACGCTCGCATTTCATATTCGCCGTTTACCCGAAGGACGATTTAGTGAATGGCTGCATGATGAGCTTGAAACTGGCGATACAATTGCCGTTTCTGAACCACGCGGGCATTGTTTTTATTTACCCCAAAGAAGTGAGCAAGGCTTATTATTAGTCGGAACAGGCACAGGGCTAGCCCCTTTAGAAGGGATTTTATTAGATGCTTTGCAGCATCAGCACACTGGGGTAATTCATTTGTTTCACGGTGTTTGTGAGGTAAACGATTTATACCGCAGCGATTTTTTACAAGATTTAGCCGCCCAGCATGACAATTTTACTTACACACCCTGTTTATCAGGAAAATTCGTTCCCGTAGGTTTTGCCAAAGGCTATGCACATGATGTTGCACTAGCCACTTTGTCTGATTTGAAAAACTGGCGGGTGTTTTTATGTGGACATCCTGATATGGTCAATCAAATGAAACGGCAAGCTTTTCTTAAAGGGGCGGCAATGCGTGATATTTACGCCGATGCGTTTTTTTCAGCTTAGCAAGATAGCGGTTATGTTTTGCCTGATAATTAAGTGAAATAGGCACTTGAGTACATCTGAAAATTTTTGTATAACGACTTAAAAATCATTTTTTAACTTATGAAAACAATCGCTTTAATCAGTTTAGGACTCGCCATAACCTCTAGTTTTCCTCTTTATGCAGGCATTCAAGAATATGACGAACTCGAACAAGAATTGAGTCGCCAGCGAGAAGAGAGAAAAATTTGGATTGAAGCAGTTTCTAAACAACAAGAAGACAACAATACCGCCGCAGGTATCGTGAGTGTTGTGACTCACGAAGAAATTGAGCGTTATGGCGGCAAAAATTTATTTGATGTGTTAAATCGGGTCACCAGCGTGTACATGACAGGCTCGCATCTTTGGACAGAGAGCGTTGCTTCAGTGCGGGGTGATTTATCTTCAATTATTAATAACCATACTTTAGTTCTGCTAAATGGACGCCCCCTTCGCGACAGTTTGCAAGGCGGTTTAAATCAAATTGTATTTCGGGATTTTCCGATTCATCAAATCGAACAAATTGAAGTGATACGCGGCTCAGGTTCGGTGCTATACGGTACAAATGCTTTTAGTGCGGTGATTAACATTGTAACTAAAAAGAACAACGCTAATTCTGTTACGCTTCGGGGTCGCTATGGCAGTGGTAATACAGGGCAAACCGAAGGTGAGTTTTCCTAGAAAAACGCCGATGCCAATATAACAGGAGCGGCGCGTTACCGTGAAAGTAAAGGCGGACAGTTTTCAAGTGTCGATGAGCTAAATAACAATATCGCTTTTCATGGGAATGATAAAGACATCAGTGCCACCTTTTCTGCCGATTGGCACGATTTCACCTTAAATGCCTTTATAGCCGATATGCAAAGTACCCATTGGGGCGTGTTACCAATTAGTTCAGGACAACCGATGGAATATGAACGACTTTTTGTAGATTTGGGTTATAAAAAACAACTTCACCCCCGCTGGCTGTCGCAATGGAACTTAACCTACAATCATGCCACGCATAATCTAAATGCCCCAACCAGCACCGTTCCGACGTTACAACATTTATCTGAAGATAATTTATTGTTTGAGCAAACTCATTTTTTTAACTTTTTTGATAATGATTTAACCTTTTCACTCGGTGGTCTTGTGGAATGGCAAACAGGCAAAATGACGCAAGAAACCCTTTTTGATCCTGTTAGCCCATATTCTTATCTGAAAAGCAGCGTATATGGTGAAATGAATTATGCGATTTTAAAAAATTTAAAATTGTCTGTCGGTGGACAGTGGAATCGCTTTGAAGGAATTGGTAAAAACAATGGCTTAACGGCTG
>Ga0316608_1000458_pt1 | contig 19421 bp, 31 predicted proteins | sample MIS2016152B_MG_FD_207673 | JGI IMG/M metagenome (GOLD analysis project Ga0316608, IMG submission 207673) | Microbial mat bacterial communities from Middle Island sinkhole, Lake Huron, Michigan, United States - MIS.2016.152B | ecosystem: Environmental > Aquatic > Freshwater > Lake > Sediment...
TGAGGTATGTAAGAAAGAGATGATATTAAAACCTATACAGAATAACAGAAAAATGTGCCTTAAATGTAGCTCAAGTAAAAATAAAGAAAGAAGTATTTTATATTCTAAAGAAAGAACAAAATGCAAGAACTAATAGATGAGGCTTTACAATTAGACAAAGAAATCAAAGAGAAAGAACAAATGCTTAAACTGATGAAGACTAAGATAGAAAGAGAAATGGTAGAGAAATGATTAAAAGAGATTATGGGAACTACTGGAAAAGTAGTATTTATTACCCAAAACAGAAAGAAAGTAAACGAAGCTGAACTATTTATTAAATTCTGAATTACCAAAGAAGATAAAGAGGCGTTTACAGAGATAAATACTATTGAGTTTATTAAGATGATAGAAAATAAGTAAAATTTACCAGCGTCAACAGTGAGACATTTGTTGGGTAGATAACCTAACATTGTTGTAGTAGATAGTAGAATAATAACTGGTAGAAATAATTACCTTTTAGATTTGAGTATCTGGTAGGGTTGCTGTAAATTAACCCAGTTTTTATAGCCTAATACATTAATTTTATAAGACACAGAAAAATGTGTCAATCAATGGATTGAGTATAAAAAATGAGATTAAATTTACACAACCAACATATACGCGTTATATGTAATATAATTAACCTTTTGAGTCATCATATCGTGGCAGGCGTAATGTTTCGCAAATAACCCAGTGAAAAAATGAAACATTATTAATGGGACTATAAATAAAAAATGTAATAAATCAAGAGAATTTTTATAAATCTTATTTTCTATTGAAATGTATAACAAAAAATGTATAGTATGTAAGACACCATTTATATGTGAACGACCTGCAAAGAGGCATTGTTCAGATATTTGTAAAAAAGAAACGAGAAAGTGAGTTAATAAAAAGTATTATAAAAAAATACATAAAGATTGAACAAAATAACTTAATTTACTAGATAAAAAATAAAATGAGAAAACTAACAGACGAACAGATTAAATTTATTGATTATTTATATGAAGATTGAAATTTTATTTACTCGTGAGACGAAGAATATGGTTTTCGTATGAGAAGATTAGATAGAGATATGTTATACTCTTTATATGAAAATTGAATGAGTCTAAATTATTATAAAGAATTGTGTTCTTATGTGGGTATGTTTTATAATAAATTAGAGTATTTAGATAGCTTTAATTGTGAAGAAACTATTAAGTTTATGGACAATTTTCAAAAATTTAAAACTATGTGTGATAAATGTTGAATAGAAGTAGATTTATTTTCAAAGGATATAAATATAAGAATAGCAGAATTTAATAATGAACAATTTAAAAAAATAAGAGAACAGAAAAATATAAGTTGTCAGTGAGCTATCTATGTTATAAGAGATGAGAAGTGAAAATACAAAATATGAAAAACAAAATCATTTAAAGATAGATATAAAAAATATATAACTGAAAATTCTGGTGAGTTAGAGGTTGCTGTAAATATACTTTGTGAAGATTATGATAGTAGAGAATTAGAAGTACACGATATGTTTAAAGAAAAAAGAATAAGAGGGGAATGTTTTGAGTTAGAAGAAAATGATATAGTTACAATAAAACTTTATTTACAGAAGTATGAGATTGTAGATGAAAAAATTAAAAGAAAGCACACAAAAAATTAAACTAGAAGTAACAGATGAGGATGTAAAGGAATTTATACTAGAGGTACAGGGTAATCAACAGGTTATAGATGATTTATCTAATTTTATATTCAAATTCACTAGCAAATATAAGCTGTGGAAATCTAGTCAGAAATATCAATGAACTTTATTTTGAAAATAAAAAAAACAGATTTAAAAAATTTACTAAAAGATTAAATGGAAGAAGAAGAATATATTGAAAAACTAACAGAATATGCTAAACCACTAATAAATTTAAAACTATCTAATAGAAAGCTTATAGAGAGGATAAGAGAAAAAGAAATGAAACTATATTGAGTTTATATTACTAATTATGATGACGATGGATACTAACTAATTTGAAATAGTAAATACATAACAAAAAATAATCTATATAGTTGGTATCAAGAACAAATTAACTTTATTTTGAAAATAAAAATGTTTGAAAAATACATAAACAATGAAAAGTTAAAAGAGAATATAGATAGGTGATTTGTTAAAGTTAATAAACACCCAGAAGAAGATATTTATATTCTCAATTATACCAATGATTGTCAGTTAGCTTATGCACGAGATGAAGTTAATATGCAATGTAGAGGATTAATACTAGACCAAGAATGAAATATAATAGCAAAACCTTTTAAGAAATTTTTTAATCGGTCAGAGGTAAAAGAGAAACCTACTTGAATGCCTAATTATATACTAGAGAAAGTTGATGGTTCTTTATGAATTATATATTACTACAAGTGAAAACGAAGTTTAGCATCAAGAGGCTCTTTTGATTCAAAACAAGCAATAAAGTGAAATAAGATGTTAAGTAATATTGATATGACTAATTGCCCTACTAACTATACATATCTTGTAGAAATAATATATCCAGAGAACCGTATTGTAGTTGATTATAAATGAAAATCGTGATTAGTTTACTTATGACAGGTAGATAGAAATACTTGAGAGGAATTTTTTATAGAAAATTGACACCCATTTACTAGTCAAGTAAAACAGTATTCGTTTTAATCTATAGATGAGATAAGAAAGCTAGATACAGAATGAGAGGAATGATTTGTATTAGTATATGAATGATGATATAAGATAAAAATTAAATTTGATAGTTATGTTAGACTACATAAAGCATATTCAGAACTTAGCACAATATCAATACGAGAAGCTATGAAAGACTGATATATAGATGATATTATTTGATTGTTTGAATGAGAAACCGTTGAACGGATAAATAAATGGATTGATAAAATAAACACTAATAGAAGAGATGTACTAGCAAATTCTAATTCAGTATATCTAGTTGTAAAATGAATGGAAACAAGAAAAGAACAAGCTATGTATATAAAAGAATATGCTATAAGTCCTTGAACTATATTCGCTATGATAGATTGAAAAGATATTGAAGAATGACTATGGAAATGTGTAGTACCTAGTAAACTATTTTTTACTTCACTAAATGTACCAAATGAAAAAAAAGAATAAGATAATATTTTTAAAGTGACTACCAGCCTCAGGCAAGAGTAGTTTTGCAAAGGAATATGTATCAAATCCAAAGAATAATTGTAATCGTGTAAATAAAGATGATATAAGAGCAATGCTTAATATATGAGTATGGAGTAAAGCTAATGAACATCAAGTATTGGCTATCCGTGATTATATAATAATAGAGTCACTTAAGAATAAAAAAGATATAATTGTTGATGATACTAACTTTGCACTTGTACATCTAGAACGTATGAAAGAATTAGCTAAGGAGTACTGAGCTATAGTAGAAGAGAAATACTTTGATACTGATGTGTATACTTGTATTGAAAGAGATTCACTTAGACCGAATAAGGTATGAAAAGAAGTTATACTTGATATGTACAATAAATACATTAAAAAGGAAAAAGTATATAACGAGGAGTGAACAGTAGTAATCTTTGATATAGACTGAACATTAGCGAGAATGGATTGAAGAAGTCCTTACGAATGGGAGAAAGTAGATACAGATAAACCAGTAAAGCAAGTAGTAGATGTATTAAATTCATTATCAAGGCAGTATTATGATATATACATAGTATCTTGAAGAGATGAAATATGTAGAGAGAAAACAGAGAATTGGCTAAAAGAAAATAGTATTGATTATTGTACGTTATTTATGAGAAAGGAGGGCGATAAAAGAGATGATACTATAGTTAAAAAAGAGATTTTAGGTTTTATATGAAAAGAGAATGTATTTGCTGTATTCGATGATCGCCCGAAAGTTGTGAGATTTTGGAGAGCTGAATGATTATTTGTATTTGATGTATGAGATTGATTAGATTTTTAAATACTTAATAATATTATGAAGAAAAAACCTACAATTAAAAAGTTAAAAAACATTATTAAAAATATAGGAAAAGATTACAAATTGGATATTTGATATAGAGTTAAAGAAAAAGATTGAAACATTATAAAAGATGTAGAATTGTTGGAAATATCACTATGTAAAATATAGTCTTTTAACTTATAATAATAATATGAATATAGAAAAACTAGCAGAGTGAATGCACAGAGTATGGAGTAATTGGTATAGATACCAAAGAGACAACTCTACTCCTGAAAATATAGCAAGACGGGAAAAACAATCAGATAGTTGGTATTGAGATTTATCTGAACAAGATAAAGAAAAAGATAGAGAGATAGTAAGAAAACTTTTTAATTTATAACGCCATTATAATGTTTATAATTTGATTTTCAATTTCATTCATTACTACGTTAGTGCTTTTTTTTATATTTTATAGTATAAAAGAATACAGAGAGAATAAGATTATTCCAATACTAGAGAGAAAAGACACAGATATAGATTTACTTATATTAAAAGAAAAGACTAAAGAAGAGTTTATAGAAAAAATAGAATCATTAGTAAAAGAACTTTGATTAGAGATAAAAGAAAGAAAAGATATATATAATCATAATAGTGATAAAGAAATAGTTAAATGAATAGAAGTGTATAGAATTTATAGTACAAGTGATATGTTATCACTAAGAAATACAATATTATCTTTAGAAAAATTAAAAACTTTTAAATAATAAATAAATAACCTATGACTTATTTCTTAATAGTACGATGAATAATTGGAACACTAATATTAATTTGAGCAGGTATTGAAGTTTGAAGTAGGACAATGGAGATATTGAAAAGTATTGATAATAGTTTAAAAGAGATTAAGAAAACTTTACAAAGTAAATAATAATATAATGATAAAAGTAGAATTACAAAATAAATTTGTATATGTTCGTATTGATGATAATGATTGAATGCTTATAAGAGATGAAAAAGGGGAAGAAAAAAATATTACACATAATAAACGAGTAAGTGATTGTCGTAGTCATTTATTAGCAACATTTTGAGAAGATACAAAAATTAGTGATATTTCTGATGCTTGTAAAAGATATTCAATTTTACCCAAATAAATACAAATGAAAAGAGACCAACTATCAAGTACAAAACCTGTAGAGAAAGAATTTTATCAACTATCAGCAAAATGATATACCATATCAACTTGTTTTTCTGATTGGTTAGAAATGATAGTATCAACTTTTATCTGGGCAGTAAATAGAGATGAGGAGTCAATAAAAATAATAACAGAACTCAATACTAAATATTGAGAAGATTATATCTATTTCAGTAATGCCTTTGATAGTCTAGTAGAGATTATGGAGGTAGAGAGAGATGATTATTTATGAGAGTTCTATATGAGATTTATTACTTGATGAGAGAACTGACAATATTTTACACCTACCCATATATCTGATTTAATGTGACAGCTAGGTTGAGAAGTAGATCCTTGAAAATCTGTATTAGATATGTGTTGTGGTAGTGGTAGAATGTTATTGTGAGCTATGAAAGTAAATAGGGATAGATATTATACTTGACAAGACTTAGATAGAAGATGTTGTTTAATGTGCGTTATAAATTTATTTTTGAATGGTCTAAACGGGGAGGTGTATAGATGAAATAGTCTAGCTTTAAAGAAAGAAGAATGACGAAGATTTAATTTCAGATTTTGAATACCTTATATCTGTAAAATATGAGAAGAGGAGTTGACTAATAAAAAAGAAGAAGCAATAGAAGAGGAGATAGCTGATAGTTTACTCCCACAAGAAGTTAGTTTGTTTTAAATTTTAATAAAAAATAATGGTAGAAAAGAAAACAAGATGACCTTATAAAAAAAAAGTTGTAGAAAAAACTCCTGTAGTACAAAAAAAAGAAAAAACTAAAGATGTAATTAAGGAGAATAAAGCTACAAAAAAAGTATCTAAAGAAGATATTAGAGAAGTAGTATTGAAAGAAATTTTAGAGAAATTAAAAAGAGATTCGGAACTTATGATAGAAGATTTAGAAGAAATGTTTGACGGTAAAGTACCAACAGAAATCAAAAAAGAAGTTAATAGTATGATGTTATGTTTAAAAAAGAATGATGTAGAGTGAGCTACTAGTTGTTTTATGAAATTAGAGGAGATGTTAGAAGAACACGAAGATGAGGAAATACCACTTTTTGCATTAGAAGTAGTACAATATGAATGAGATGATGTAGATGTCCACTATGAATGAACTCCAGTACATTTAATGAAAGTAGCGGAAGCGTTATGAGGTTTGTTTAAAAAAATGGGGGAAGAAGATATTAAGAAATGAAAAGTAATAAATGTAGTTAATGCTTTTGTATCTACACTATACAGTTCACTTAATTAGTATTGATTTTTTGAGTTAAATAACTATAAGTAAATATACTACTATCTATTGTACATAAAACCACAGTAGTTAATCCTCGCGAAGAAGTAGTATATTTGTACTAACGCTCAGTAGGTAATATACTGAAAAGCCTCTTAGTACACTACTGCGGGATAGAGAAACGGTTATCTCAGGTTGCTCATAACTACTTGTCCGCAGGTTCGACTCCTGTACCCGCAATGTATATTAAGTTTTTAGCAAAAAGCACTTGAAATAATAGAATAAAAGGATATAGTATCTCTGCATAGAAATTATTATACAGAGGTATTAAAAGATAAGGTGTGAAGTTTCCGTATGGTAATTTCTATGCAACACTTTATCTCTTAATACCTTTTTATTAAATGGAAAATGTACAAGAAATCCGAAAGGATATAAAAGATTATGAATGATATAAAATTAATAATTATTGAGCAGTAAAGAGTTTCAAATATAATAAAGAAAGAATATTAAAACCAAGATGTAATCAGAGGTGATATTTATATGTTAATTTATGTAAAGATTGAAAGTATAAGTCATCAATAGTACATAGATTAGTAATGGAAAATTTTATATGAGATTCTTGTTTAACTGTTAATCATATTGATGGGAATAAATTTAATAATAATATCGATAACTTAGAATATTGCACAGCTAGAGAAAATATGCAAAAAGCACAAGAAACTTGATTACTAAGACGTAAGAGTTGGCATAAAAGTAGAAAGTTATTAGATGAAGATGTCTTAAATATAAGAGATATGAGAAAAACGTGATTAACTTGAACAGAAATAGCAAAAAAATATAATGTGACTAAAGGTGCTATATATGCTGTTTGTTCTGGAAAAGTTTATTCATATATTAAATAAAATATTTTAATCCATAAATTACATACAAAATGTTATACATTAAATCTATTACTAAATGACTTATTAAATGAACTGCTTACAATGGAACTATGGCAACTATAATCCAGTTAGCCGAGAAATCTAAATGAAAGATATGGAAACCTGATACTATTATTGAAAAGATAAAAGAATATAACTTGGAGTATGTGTTATTCAGATGAAGTATCACAGAAAACCCTGATATTAAACCTATCATTACTTGATTGTCTTGAATAAGATATAAAGCTATAGTAGAAACAGACGCCTCAGATAGTATAGAACCAATAAGAAATATTAAATGAATAAGCTTTATTATTCATACAACAGCCCCTACAGAGAAAACAAATACAGTAAACCTAAAAAATTTCCAGAATGTAAAAGCGGAAGATGAGGTTATATTTGAATTAAACACTCAAGAAGATTATGATAACACAATGCAATTCTTAAAGAACGTAAACATAATTAAACCTATAGTAACATTTGTAGTACCATCAGAATGAGATTTATTAGAAAAACTATATTCAATTAAGACATTAAGCAGAGTAAGAGTTTTAGTAGCTTAAATATAATATGAACGAAATAATAAACGAAGAGGATATAAAACTTGCAGAGAAGCAAGAGAAATTACAAAAAAGCTATACGCTATTAGACATAGAAAGCGTAGTCCCGAACTCATATAACCCCAACAAACTAGAATGAGTAGACTTTCAAAAGCTAAAAGAGAGCCTAGAGAGAGATGAATGAAACCGAAAGCAACCTATTATAGTAAGAGAGCGTCCAACAGAGACAGGTAAGTATGAAATAATAGATTGATACCATAGACATAAAGCTATGAAAGAATTATGATTTGAGGAAGTAGTAGTAGTGATAAACAATGTAAGCGAGGCAGAAGCTATGCTACAAACAATAAGTATGAATAAACTAAGAGGTAATCCTGACCCAGTATTATTATGAAGTCTAATAAACATATTGAAAACAGAGCATAAAATGACGGATAAAGAGTTACAAGATAACTTATGATATACAGATGACGAATTAAAAACTATAGAGTCATTTTCAGATTTCAATTTTGATAAATACGAAGATAACGATATATTGGAAGACAAAGAAGAGAAGTTAATGATAGAAGATATAAAAAAGATAACACTAACTTCAGAATGACAAATGTTATTGAATAAGATAATGCTTGAACTGAATATAAAAGACGAAAGTTTGGCTTGTCTTGAGGCACTTAAATGCCTAGCTGATAAATTAGATTGATGAGTAAGCAAAATACACACAAAAGAAGATATAGCTGATAGTTTAATCCCATTTTAAATAAAAATGCTAGTGAGAAAAACACTAGCTTTTCTTGTGTCTACAGTTATTGACATATATAGTTATTGTGATTAAATTATTGAAAACCTTACAATACCTAAGCCATTTTTTAAAAAGTAATAAATAAAAATGAAAGTATTATCACTATTTGATTGAATAAGTTGTGGAAGGATAGCTTTAGAAAGGGCTTGAATTAAAGTTGATGAATATTATGCTAGTGAAATAGATAAGAATGCTATACAAGTATCTCAGGACAATTATAAAGATATTATCCAGCTTTGAGATATAAAAAAAATTAAATATGTTAAAGATTGTTGGTTACCAGAGTATTGACCAAATAACCAACTTCATTATGTAGAAAACAATCTTCTTATATCTAAAATATGTAATAAGGTAGATATAATTATCTGATGAAGCCCTTGTCAAAGTTTTAGTGTTGCTTGAAAACAAGAATGATTCGACTGAAAGAGTTGATTATTCTATGAATATATAAGGCTACTAAAAGAAATCAAACCAAAATATTTCTTACTAGAAAATGTTAAGATGAAAAAAGAGTGGCAAGAAGTTATAACAAACACACTTAAAGAAATATATCCTGAAACACAGGTATATAACATAAATAGTAAATTAGTATCAGCTCAACTTAGAAATAGATTTTATCGGACTAATATACCTTGAGTTGTACAGCCAAGAGATAAATGAATATTGTTGCAAAATATACTAGATAACTGATGCACAGACAGAGAGAAAGCAAGAGCAATATTAGAGAGTGAGAGTAGACCGTTAATATCAAAAGATAAAATGTGGCGTAGATATTTTAATACATGATTTACTACTATAGTTTATGAAAATAATATAAACGATAAAGACAATATTAGGTATTTTACACAAAAAGAATTAGAAAGATTACAAACACTACCAGAATGATACACAAAAGTATTAAATAGGAATAAAGCAGCGTGAGTAATATGAAATTGATGGACTGTTGATGTAATAGCACATATTTTTAGTTTTATAAAGTAACAAAATGTTAGAGTCAGAAACAAAAGTAATCCCAGATGTAAAGATAAAAAGAAGGACTACATACCCTAAGTGATTAGAGTTTAAAGATTTACCTGATGATTTAAAACAGGCTATCTGATTACCAAACTGAGCTAGTTCACTTTCTGATATAATAGAGGCTGACCCTAAGGTACAGGAACTTATGAAAGAAGAGTTATCTGTAGTTGATTGAATGGAAATAAAACAGTTTGAACCAACAGGTAATAGTAATAATTGAAATAGCTTTATGTGAGTTCCTCGTGAGTTAATAGAAAGAAGAAACAATAAGATACTTGATTGGTATACTATGGGTATTTGATTCAGAACTATACTACATAATATAAATTTATTGGAAAAAAAACGGTGATGGTGAATATTACAAACAGAAAAATCAGTTCGTAAGATAATAGCTGATTACTATACAAGTATAAGACCCTGAGTAGATGAAGCTAATGTTTATAATGATTCGATGAGAGAGGCAGCGTATACAGCACACGAGGCAGTTATAGAAAGACTAGCAAGAGTTGTTATAGATAAACCTATGGATGCTTGGAAATCAACTTTTGAGTATTCAATAGTGCTAGAGAAACTTATACAAGCTCATCAATTGAAGATCGACAATAGATGATGGAATCAGACCCGTGCGAATCCAATTACAGCTTTACAACAGAACAATCAGATAAATATAATAAACCAAAATGTAGATACTCATACTAATTCTTTAAAAGAAGAAAGTCTACAGAAATTGATGTCAGAGTTAGATAATATATTAGAGGGTGAATAATGTTATAACGCCATTATAAGTTAAAATTTATGCAAAAAAATCCAGCTAGAGTTTCATTTCTGAAAATGAATTTTACTTACCAAAAACAAAATGAATAAGGAAGACGAACAGTATATCAAGATAATGGAGACTATATATAAATCACTCCATAGTCTACCTAAAGCAACCCAACAGGCTTTAAGAAGTTTCTTACCTAATACATTAAACTATATAGATGCTAAATACCTTGTAGAGTGGATAAAAAACCCGATGAAGTGGAGATATCCTAAAGTAAGTATAGATACATTCTTAGACAGCAAAAAATACTTATGATTAAAGAAAGTCTACCCTAAGATAAGAGAAGTATGTAACGCTATAATAAACTGAGATTATAGAGAATGAGTTATTGTCTGTGGTATCGGTTGTGAAGAGGTATGAACTAAAATATTGATGTTTGGTTGAACTATAAAGTCTAATCAAGATATTGTAGTATGAGATTTATTGATGTGACCAGATTGAACTTCAAGGGAAGTACTGAGTATTCACAGCTGAGAAGATTGGTTATATTGTGTTAAGTGTGAGTTATGACTAAAATATGTTACAGCAAATCATATTTTGAGTGTTGTATATAAAAACAAAGTGTTAAATATATCAGTATGAGAATTAAATAATGATTGGGATAAATTATGAAATAGTTTATTATATGATAAAGATTGAAATACTTATGTTTTTGATTTGAATAAATCACATATCTGAAAATTTATTTGACTAGAAGTATCTTGAGATAATTTATACTGTTGGGATGATTGAATAGTAACCCACAACTCTTGAAAATCGTTTACTTCACAAGTATTGGCTTGTTATCTAGTACATTCATTACTTTGTCTAAGAGACCCACATTGAAATTACAACCTTGAAGCTGATAAACCAATAGCGGTACTGAATATGTGACCAAGTGCAACTCAGGCAAAGGATATAGTGTTTACTTGAATAAGAAATTTCATAGTTAGTTGTCCACGATTTCAACAATTTAATCCGAAAGTGTTATCTGAAACTATAGAATTTCCACAGCATAAAATATTGATGTTTGCTTGAAATAGTAAATCAGAGAAAGCACTATGATATAATGTATTTGCTTGAATATTAGATGAGGCGGCGTTTTTTATTGATAATGATCAAAAAGAAGTAGCAAAGGACATATTCCAAGCACTACAAAAGCGTATTACTTCAAGGTTTTGAAATAACGGGTTAATGCTTATGATTTCATCGCCAAAATATGTAGGAGATTTCATTATGAATAAACTAGAAGAGAGTAGAGAATTAGATGAAAACTGAAATAGAAAATATCCTTATATATATTCTATACAATTACCGACATGGAAAGTAAAATGACTAGATCATGTTGATAGAAGTAATACTTTCTTTCTGAATGTAACCACAAACGAGATAATAAAAGACGAAGCACTAGAAGAGGTTAAAAGTAGCTTATTAGTAAACTATATAGATACAGAATGATTTTGACCAGAATATGATATTTGGGAGATAGATTGAATACATAGGTCTGCATTTATCCAGAACCCAGAGCAAGCAAAAAGAGATGTAGGAGCAACCCCAAGTGAAACAATATCAGGATTTTTCCCTAATTTAGAGCTGGTGAGGAGATGTTATAATAGAGAGAGAAAAGACCCAGTAGTAAGTCCTTGACACTATGTATTTACAGAAAGACCGCTAAGACTACCGTATTATATCCATATAGATATATGATTTAATAAAAACGGCAAAGGTGACCACACAGGATTTGCTATGTGACATTTCGGATGACGGATAAAAGATGAAGCTACAGGAGAAACAAGGATGAATTATGTAATAGATTTAGTAGAGAGAATATGAGTATCAGAATGAAAGATAGAGATAGACCTTGCAGATGTAAGACAAAGGATATATGATTTGAAAGCTATGTGATTCAATATAGCATTAGTGACATTTGATAGCTATCAATCGCATGAGTTCGTGGCAATATTAAGAAAGAAGAATATCAAGGCTGAATATGTATCGGTAGATAAGACAATAGATCCTTATAATTTATTGAAAGCAGCGATATACGAAAACAGAATAGATATTTACTATCACGATGTATTAAATGCAGAGTTATGTTGACTAGAATTGATTAAGTGAACTAAAGTAGACCACAGAAGTTGAAAAAGTAAAGATGTTTCTGATGCAGTTGCGTGAGTTGTCAATAATATACAAAATAATACACATGCAGGAGAGATGTGAGTAAGAGTATCAAATACTAATCTAACAGAGGCAGAGAAGGCACAGAGAGAGAAAGAGGCGAAAGAGAATGTAATTCGTAGCCAGATGAGAGTTCTTGCAAAACAAGAAGAAGTTTTAGACCGCATGTGATTATAACCTCTCCAAAGGAAAACATAATAAATAGAAATCCCGATTTTCATTTTCAGAAAACAATTTTAAATATTAGATTATAATACTATGGCAAGAGCAATAAATAATGGCTGGGATTTTATAAGAGTATGAAACACATACCAATACAAAGAAGACTGGTTTATCGCAGAACTGATAATACTTGAAGACAATTCAAATAGTGATTACTATAGCTTTAAAGTAAAAGTTTTAAATAGTAATGACAAACCACAACAAAACTGATTATTTGAAGTAATGCACACAAAAAAAGAAAACTGATATTATAGTGGTATGTCTCAGTTTTACGAAGTGCCAGAATATACAGTAGTATATTGACGGACACGGAACAACGAAAGATGAGAGTATTTGAAGAAGTAGCAAAATTTCCTCTAAAAAATCCGGGATAAAAAAGGGATTACAAAAACACACTCTCCAATAGAATACACTATAAAACAAAACATCAATTTTCATTTTCAAAAATGAATCCCAGAAACTAGATTTGAGCCTAGTAGCTTATACCGACTACCCCAGACTTATAATGACATTATAAGTTAGATTTTCGTTTTTAAAAATGAACCTAAAAACCCGGCAAAGTGGCTTGTTATATATGAATAGCTTATAAATTTTCCCCAAAAAAATCGGCAAAGGGGATTTCTGCCAACTAATACAATAAACAATATACATAATATACAATAAACAATACCCCAAACCCTAGTCCGTTTCCTCCTAGCCCCAACACCCACCCTCAAACAGTACTCAATCAAACTCTCCACCTGCTTTGCTACCACAATAGGACTGCACACACACTAACCCTGCACGAATTAGCCTGTTTAGAAAGAAATGGCTTTAAACCCAATCAAACTAAAGAAAATCAATATATCAAATAACCCTTACAGCTACATCACTACGCTCTTTTTTGTTGTTACTATTGAAAGAATTAGCTCTAAACCTAGTCAAACTAAGGAAAATCAATATACCATATTATGGTCACAGCTTTTTGCTTACTTATGGAGTTTTGGCTTACTACCTAATCAAACTAATGATTTTCACTTACCCCTAAAACATCAACAGCTACAGAATTTCACGAATCGCACACGCGATAATACGCACAAAAAGCTCTCTAATGATTGAAAAAGTAAAAGCAAAAACAGATTTTCATTTCCAGAAATGAATTATAAAAACTGGATTTGGTAATTCTGAACTTGAATAGTAGAGTATTCTGGCGCTTTTCTTAATTTTACCACCCTAAATTTTAGAATGCAGTTCAACATACGGAAGTCGTAGGGTTTGACCCCCCTAAAGTATGAATTTGAATAGAAAACAGAGAAAAGGCGACAAAAAAATTAGATTTCCTAGTTCTCGTTCAGACGGACCTATTTTGTAAAGAAGAAGACAACGAGAAAAGCTAGGGGAAAAGGACAAACAAGACCACTTACAAAGAGAGAAGCTAGTTCTCGTTCAGACGGACCTACGAAAGTGGCACCAATAGAATATACCACCAGCAGGGGTGTGGGTGGATAGCGTGCAGTCGAAGAGGAAAGCGGGAGGAAACGAAACCAGTATAAGCAGAAAAAATATAGTTTATAGCTTGTTACTACTTGAAAGTAAATAAAATTGAATTAGTAAATAATTTGAAACCTATAGAATTTCAACTTGCTATAATTTGAAACGCTGATATTAATATTTACAAAGGTTCTTGAATGAAAGCTAGGCAAGAACTGGTCTTTTTTATATCTATATATCTATAATACTAGAATATCAAAAGATTTTTAATATTTCCCCTTGATTTTTTTACTATTATTAGTATACTAGCGGTCAGCTAGTATACATAATAGTAACTTTACAACACTATACTAAACAAAAAGGCTTATGCCTTTATAATAACATTATAACTATAAAAAGTCTAAAAATGTCTTGTAATTTAAGTAAAAAAGAATATACTATAAATACAAATAAGTTTTAAAATTTAACTAACTATAAAAAATGAATGAAAAAAAATTTAGAGAATTGGCAGAAAATTTTATTAATAATTTTCAAGAAAAAAACGGATATAGTTTAGATGTTACTATACAATGACAAAAAGAATTTTATAAACATTGTTTTCTAAAATATGGTCAAAAAAAATTTAAGTCTGTTTATGTATGATTCTTATCTTGTATGGCAAAATGAAAAGAGCTTATAGAAAACAATACAACAGAATGAAATTTAAACCATTACTTCTATACTAATTAATTTTTAACTTTTAACTTATATATAAAGATGTATACAATACAAAACACTACTTGAAATTTAAACTGATGTTTTTTTGTAAAGCTAGTTACTAGAAACTGATTTAAGTATTGATTCTATAATAGCAATATAAACAATGCAAAAAAATATTCATCTGAAAAATTAGCTTTAAAGATGTTATCAAAAGAAAAATATTTTTCTAATATAAACGATTATAAAATTACAAAAATATAAACTTTTACTTTATTAAACAAAAACAAAAAATGATTTTACAATTAATGATCTGTTCTATACAATTAAACACTTTACTAAATACTTTTGAGTGATCCCTAGAATATACAGTAGCGAGTAATTTATACTTTTATAATTCTTGCGATCTAATATGTAAAGAAAAAAATTGATATTATACTTGCAACGCTTCTTTTGTATGAAGTATGAAATAATAAAAAAAAAGTATAAAAATGTCTTGCATTTTAAAATAAAATGATTATACTGTAAACATCAAATTGAATACAACTTTTTATTTAACCTATTACAGGTATTAAAAAATGTATTTTATAAACAAAGTCTTATCTGTTATTCTATAATAACAATTTGAGTATCTGAAATACACAGGCGAGTATTTGCAAGGAATACAACTTATAATAACATTACAATATAAAAAAGTCTAAAATTCTATTGCATTTTGTAAAATTATTCTTATACTAACACTATCAAATTTTAACTATTAACTAACTAAAAAATGAACTTCAAAAAAACCTTTATTCTTTGACTATTAGACAAAGACACAAAACAACAACACTTCAACACAGTAGAAGCTTATAAAGTAGTTGAAAAATTAGTATGCAAGGCTTTTGGTGGTGGTACTATCTACCAAAGTCAAGGAGTGTTTACACATGAAGACGGAACAATGATTATTGAACCTTCAATAGTGATAATGACTATAACTGATAAGGATCACCAAGAATTTGTAACTGATCTAAAACACTTTTTTAACCAAGAGTCTATACTTGTAGAAGTAGTTAAAAGCAATGTATCTTTTGAGTAAACTTTTAATTTTTAACAACTTTATAAAAATGACTGATTTTAATAAAATTACTGATTTAATGGAAAAACTAGATAATCAAAAAAGAGAAATAGAAAAACTTCAAAAAATTATAGAAGACCAAAAAGAAGTTTTGCAACTTATAGCAAACAAAAATGATTTACCTCTTTAATTTATAAACAAATAAACAAAATGAAAAAAGCAAGCCTATTATTTACTATAGAATCATTGAAAGCTATAGTAGAAAATCTAAGAACTGATAAAAAAAGCAGTGATGCAGAGTTTAACTTTTACAAGTCATTACTAGAAAAATTAGTAACAGAGAAATTTGAAAAATATATTTTTTAATTTTAAAACAACTTATAAAATGATATATAAACAAAAAAATTGTTTTGGTGGTAAAATGTCTTATTTATGAGTAGCCTCATACTTTGCATATTGTTGAGATTTTAGACTTGAATTAACTAGTAAATACAAAAAAGAATATACAGGTGAATTTTGAAGAAATTATCAAGAAATTTTGGAAAAAAATATTGAGAATAAAAAATGTAGTAATTTGCAAATATATTATTGTTGATCGGAGTGATGAAAATATAAACAAGTGAAACTTATAGAAATGTTTACTGATCTTAAAAATAAATACACAAAAGAAGAACTAAAAGAAATATATTTGAAAGAATTAAAAGAATATAATTTATAATAAAAGACAAAAAAACAAGAAATACCAGTCAACAACTATAAATAAACAATATATAAAAAGTCTAAAAATGTCTTGTATTTAGTTATAAAAAGATTATAATAATTACAACACATTAGGAAAAGCTTTTATTTAATGTATTGCACATATTGAAAGCTTCTACTAATTACAAAACAACAAGCTCATCTACAAGCTTATACTGTAGTTTGACTATTAGGAAAGACTAACGAGGCGAGTGGAATGCTCCCAATTGTAAACCCTTTTTAACCTTTTAAAAACTAACTAAAATGAAAAAAGCAGAACTTACTAAATTATTATCTAATGTAAAATTTTGATTAAGAAATTATGAACAGACAAAAAACAAGTACGACGGAAAATTTAATAAGTACAACGAAGAGATCAAAATTTTGTGTCCTAACTACTCAAGTATAGAATCAATGTTTTATAATTCTAACCAAGTACAATATTACGGGTATGTTATCACTTGACTAAAAGAATCATTGAAAACTTGAAAAAAACTAAAGCAGTCAATTAAGTACTTAAAAAATTTAATTAATAATATCACCGCTGAAGTAATTAATAACGACGTTTGATTTCATACTTGACTTAAAAGCACTAGACCATATGCGACGAAAGTATATGTAAACAATTATAATAAAATCAATAATTTAATGAAAGAATTTTTGACTGATTATATTTTAGCTACTAACGAAACTATAAAATAATGATAAACATCACAACAGAAAAACAACTTGAAGAGGTAGTAAATTATTTGAAAGAAAACTGATTTTGATATTTCTACTCTTATTCTTTAAACAAAGAAAAAGTCGATCATATAATAGACAAAGCAAATACTTTAAATATTAATAATTTTGATAAAGAAGGACTAAAAAAGAAATTTACTTGAAGCTATGTTGAATTTGAAAACACTTGTAAAGATTTTTTCTCTAACTTTTGAAAATCTGATAAACTAGATGAATTACTATATAAAAGACTACCAACAATGAAATCAAAAGATTGAAGCAAGTATTGAATAAAAAGACTATGGAAAGTAAACAATAAACAAATTATATTTAATGCTTATTATGATTATTATACTATAAACTTATTAATGCTTTTATTATGATACACTGGATCAATTGATTATATTAGTGAATACAATAAAAAAGAATTAACTTGAACTTTTATTGATACATTTTGAAACGCTATACAATACAAAACCTTTCTAAACTGAAATATAAAGTTATCCGGAAATGTAGCAGAAATTAATAATAAAATAAAATCATTACTTGAAAAAAAGAATCAAGAAAACATCACTAAATGATACGATACAAAAAACAACCGGATCATAGAATAAATTTTATTTTTTTAAAAACTAACTAAAATGATAAATTACAACAACCCAAACAATACAGACCATACAACACAAAAAAATATATATATAAAAGAAATGGAACTATTAAGAAGTTTATGAATAGATGAAAACTCAATGACGCTAAACCAACGACAAAATCTTATTGATATAGTAGAAACCTATTGAGTAGAGAGAGAGCAACCACTAGAAAAAACATACGGTGACCTTATGCAAGACCTTAGAGCGTACGCACATAACTATAATTTAGCAGATGCAGAATGCGAACAGGACAAAGCCCTTTATAATATAATAGAAAAAAATAGAATATAATTTTTTAATTAATAACTAATAAAATAAATATGATTATTGGCATACTATTATTATATATAGTCAAGGAAGTTTTTAGACACTAGACAACACAACAAGCTATACACTATAAGTCTATAGCTTTTTTTTATTATAGTTTTATATACTAATAGCTCTATATAGTGTTATGCTTACACTGTAAGGCTACGGGGTGCGGGTTCTTTACATATTGGCAAACTTTCCAAATATCACGAAGAGTCTGGCAGGAAGCGGTGGGGCCTACTCCTCAAAATAGCGACCACGTGCGTACGAAGCCGAACTTGAATTTACCACGTTTTCCGAAACGATTAATAAAAACCAGAAGTAATAAACTATAATTTCTAAATAACTGGCTATATATGTGCAAAGAAAATCCAGTGCATAATACGACTACTCTATAACTATATAATTAAATAATATTCTCTTGCAATTAGTAAATATTTTCTTATAATGATATTACTTTAGATTAATAACTATAAAAGAAATGAGAAGATTACGGATAATATTACCTATATTATTATTAATACTATGGTGCGTTTATAATATTAAGTTACTTTGAAATAACGATAAATTAATGACCGAGAAAATCATTGAGTTAGTGGCAGTTGTAAATAGTAGGTTAAATACAGGATGAGTTGTAGAGGTATGAGAAAGATATGATGTTTGGTGAAACGTTTTAGATTGATATACATTTTGTGTAAATAAGGTTGTTTCTCAGGAATGAAATAATGTTAACTTAGAATGATTCTATGTATTAGATGAATGACTAGAGAATAGTATTATAACTGTGGCTGATGGTTGGTTGGAGGAGTACGCCGGAGGCTTTTGATGTCTTGTTGCAAATGTAAGGATATGATATTGTACAAATATAGATGTATGACCTAAAGATAAAAATAGACACGTAACTATGTGAGAGTGTAATAT
>Ga0316608_1000461_pt1 | contig 19359 bp, 17 predicted proteins | sample MIS2016152B_MG_FD_207673 | JGI IMG/M metagenome (GOLD analysis project Ga0316608, IMG submission 207673) | Microbial mat bacterial communities from Middle Island sinkhole, Lake Huron, Michigan, United States - MIS.2016.152B | ecosystem: Environmental > Aquatic > Freshwater > Lake > Sediment...
ACCGCAACCGGTTCCATTTTACTTTTCGTTGGTATTGGGATTATGCGGGAGGGTTAATGACCGATTGGGGTGTTCATATGCTCGATATGGTGCTGTTTGGAGCTAAAGCAGGTGGGCCGAAATCGGTGGTAGCTGCAGGAGGAAAATATGCGTTTCCGAACGATGCCATGCAAACTCCCGATATGATGAATGCTGTTTATGAATTCGACGATTTCCTAATGAGTTGGGAGCATACAATTGGTATTGGCCGTGGACCTTACGATCGTAGTCATGGTGTAGCATTTATCGGCAGCGAAGGTACTTTAGTTGTTGACAGAAGTGGTTGGGAAGTAATTTCAGAGTACGACCCAACCAATAAATTAATGAAAGCATACAAAATGACTCCTGTTCCGCTGCAGAAATCTCAGGGGGATGACAGGGTTGCCCACACTGCTAATTTTATCGATTGTATAAAAACACGTAATAAACCTATTTGTGATATCGAAACAGGCGCCAATGTTGCCATAAACGCCCACTTAGGAAATATAGCCATTCGACTGGGAAAAAAGGTATACTGGGACAGTATAAATCAAAAATTTATTAACGATCCGCAAGCCCAGGAACTGGCAAATGCCCATTATCGCGATCCATGGAAGCTGCCGGTTTTATAAAAGATATATTGTTAATAACTGGCTAATATCTTCTTAGATATGATGGCCATACATGTAATAAGGATTACCTATTTTTGATATGTTTATTGCAAGCTTCGAATAAAAGGGATTTTGTAATATGAGGTGTTACAGAATCCCTTATTTTATTTCTTCAAAAGGTAATTGATAATTTTTTCGGCAGCTTTTCCATCTCCAAAATATTCTTTTTGAGGTTCATAATTGCAATAATGCACCTTATCTAAAATCTTTTGTTTATCGGCTCCTACCGTAAAATTCCAACCGCCCTCCAGGGTTTCGATCCACTCTGTTTCTTCCCGCAAGGTTATGCAAGGTTTTTTAAGAAAATAAGCTTCTTTTTGTAACCCGCCCGAATCGGTAAAAACTTTTATACAATTGCTGGTGAGGCATACCATTTCGAGATATCCTACAGGGCTTATAATTTTAACATTCGAACGAAAAGCGACATCATCGAGGATGTTTTTTGTCCGGGGATGCAATGGAACAATTATAGGAATATCAAATTCTGAAAAAGCGAGAAAAATTTCCTGAAGACGTTTTATGTCATCCGTATTTTCTTGTCGGTGAATAGTCGCTAAAAAATAACGGTCGGGCTGAACATCAGCAATATCCTCTAATTTAACTTTTGAACGGGAAATTTCCTTATAATAAAGAATGGAATCGTACATTACATCGCCTGAGAAAAGTGATCTTTCAGCCAAACCTTCCTGTTTTAAAATATTTAAGGCGTTTTGGGTTGGGGCAAATAAAACATCGGAGATATGGTCAGTAGCAATACGGTTTATTTCTTCAGGCATCCTTCTGTTATAACTTCTTAATCCTGCCTCAATGTGAGCAATGGGGATATGTAATTTCGCCGCAGCTAATGCACCGGCAACGGTAGAGTTGGTGTCACCGTAAACAATTATCCAGTCGGGTTTTTCTTTTACCAGTATTTCTTCAATACCCTCTAGCATTTTAGCTGTTTGCTTTCCATGCATCGAAGAACCAACGCCTAAATTATAATGTGGACGGGGAATATTCAATTCGGTAAAGAAAACCTCCGACATGTTATCGTCGTAATGTTGCCCCGTATGAATGATGATTTCCTGTATATCGGATTTTTCCTGAATAATTCTGCTAATAGTTGCGGCTTTAATAAACTGGGGCCTCGCTCCAACAATGGTGGCAATTTTCATAGGGAAGTAGTTCAAATATGGGATTCAGGTTTTTGCCAAATTTAAAATAAATTCATATTAACCTAACAAAGTATAGTTAAAATAATACTTTAGTTTAGTTTTTATTTATAGCCTCTTTATAAGCAGTTAAAGGATATGTTTTTTTTCATGTGTTTCGTTAAAATCAATTCCTTCCAAATTTGCCAGTATTTTAATAGCTTCCTCACGATTGTTGCCACATACGATTTTTTCGGCTTTAAATCCGTCGCAGACACTTGGCCGGTTATCACTTCCAAAAATCGCACACCTGTTATTCGATGTTAATTGGATGCACCGCATACCGGCTGGTTTTCCATGAGGCATTCCGGGTATAACAGACGATATGGAAGGGATTATACAGCATGCCCCGCAATTGGAACGACAATTAAAAACTTGTTGCATGAAAAATTTTAGTTCGCTATAAAAGTAAAAAAAGTTTGGTAAAACTAAAAGTGAAACGGGTTGTGCATTATATTTGCTTTTCAGAATGGCATGTATTATTCGTTGCATGCAGTTCTTGCATATTAATCTACTAACAATTATTAATTTAAAACTATTACAAATGTTCAAAACAAGTTTATTAAAAACTACTGCAAAGTTACTGGTTTGTGGTATGCTGCTTACAGGTGCAGTTTCATGCAAAAAGAAATCTGAAAAAGTTATCGGGTTACAGTTATATTCGCTTCGCGACACCATTTCGAAAGATACCAAAGGGGTAATTGCTGAAGTTGGTAAAATGGGTTATAAATTTGTAGAAGCTGCCGGGTATAAGGATGGTAAATTCTACGATATGGAGCCTGCTGATTTTAAAGCGCTTTGCGAAACCAATGGGTTACAATTCTGGGGATCGCATACCGGACAAGCTGCTCCGGATTCTGCTGCCTGGGATTCGACTATGATGTGGTGGGATAAAGCCATTGATGCTCACCTTGCTGCCGGTGTAAAATACATTGTTCAGCCTTGGATGGGAGATACGGCTTATAAAAGCATTTCGGGATTAGCATTGTATTGCAAATATTTTAACGCTGTTGGCGAAAAATGTAATGCCAAAGGAATTCGATTTGGGTACCACAATCACGATGCCGAATTCAAGCAAATTGATTCAGTTACTATTTACGATTACCTTTTGGATAATACCGATCCAACTAAAGTTGCTATGGAGTTAGACTTGTTTTGGATTAAAAAAGGAGGCGGCGATGCTGTAGCTTATTTTGAAAAATATCCAAACAGATTTGAGTTTTTCCATGTTAAGGATGTTGCTGAACTTGGAGCGAGTGGAACTATGGATTTCAAACCTTATTTTGACAATGCTGCCAAAGCAGGTTTAAAATACACTGTGATTGAAGTGGAAGAATATAACATGCCTCCTCTCGAAAGTGTAAAACAAAGTTTCGATTTTCTGAATGCAGCAGAATACGTAAAATAATTTGTTTTTTATTATTAAAAGGGTTGTAGGTTTTTACCTGCAACCCTTTTATATTTTATTCAAAAGGGAAATGCCTGGTTACATTGTTCTGCTTTAGTTTTCATGACGGACTGCTTATTTTATTATTGGTATAATTTCCCTAAATTTAGAAGTAATTATGAAAAGGTATTCTTACTGAAATTATACCTGAATTGAAAAACCATAGTTGTTATAGGCTATTGAATTTGAAAAATGGTTGGTTTTATGAACAAAAGAATAAGTATTGGTGTATTTTTCCTTCTGGTCAGTCCGTTTTTATTTGCGCAAGTTCCGGGCAAATCATTTAAGAGCTATCTAAAAACAGATTCCGCTCTTAGCTACTCATTTGTTCCAGTTCAAATAAATGGACAAAGCAAATTAAAGAATGGGCAGATTTCAATCTCTCCTTTTCATTTACCAGTAAACAATCGCTTAAATTTTTCCTGGGAAAAAGATAGTTCAGTTATTGTAATTCGGGGTTCTAACAATGCGCCGGTATCAATTGAACGTAAGGCTGTAAAACTAAAGAATGCTAAAACTGAATCTGCAACCCAAAACTGCTATCATTTTTTAGAAGATATTAAATCGTTCATGCAAATTGAAGAGCCTCAAAAGAGTTTTTTTGTATCCGGGGTTGAGGAAGATACGTTTGGAATTCAGCATATTCGAATGTATCAGAAGTATAAGGGTTTCAGAGTTTACAATACCGATTTCTATATCCATCTTTCCACTGGAAATGAGATTTTTAATGGGAAATATTGTATTATAAATGACGATGTTGATATTGATCCAAAAATCTCCACAAGCACAGCTCTGAATGTTGTTACGGTCGATTTAAAAAAAAAGGATAACTACTACGATTTAACTTCTGCTCAGAAATCGTTCTTGAATTACGACAGCCCTCAAATTGATACGGTTATTCTGGAGAAGAGCGATATTCATCCATCGTATGTTTTAGCCTATTTTATAACCATCCGGCCAAATTTTATCGACGAATGGTTTTATTTTGTAAATGCCACTAACGGAGCAATTATCGATAAGTATAATAATACCAAGTTTGATGGGCCGGAGTTCGCTACCGGAAAAGATTTAAACGGTGTATCCCGAACATTTAACACCTACCAGGAAAAGGGGCTTTATTATATGATGAATATTTCGTTACCGATGTATAATGCTACGAAAAACGAAGGATTTATATTAACCCTCGATGCTCAGAATACCCCGAGTACTACGCTGGATTATAAACAAATTACTTCTGTGGATAATCTATGGACCAATCCAACTGCTGTTTCTGCTCATTTCAATGCATCTCAAACCTATAGTTATTTTAAAAATACATTTAACCGCAATTCCATTAACGATAAAGGCGGAAATATTATTTCGCTCATTAATGTTGCCAGTGAAGAGGGCGAAAGTATGGAAAATGCTTTTTGGAACGGGGCAGCTGTTTTTTATGGCAATGGAGGGAATTCGCTAAAGCCCCTTGCTGGAGCGCTTGATGTGACCGCGCACGAAATAGGCCATGGGGTGATTGGCAATACGGCTAACCTCGAATACAAAGGGCAATCGGGCGCTATTAATGAATCATATGCCGATATTTTCGGGTCGATGGTCGACCGCGACGATTGGTTTATTGGTGAAGATATCACCAAAACTTCCTACATTTCTACCGGAATGCTGCGGGACATGTCGAATCCGCACAACGACGGCATTAACGGATGGCAACCCGCACATACTTCTGAAATGTATTTAGGATTGGATGATAATGGTGGCGTTCATACCAACAGCGGAATTATTAATCATGCATTTTACCTGTTTGCAACTGCTACTTCGAAGGAGAAAGCAGAGCAGGTTTTTTACAGGGCACTGAAAACCTACCTGACAAAATCGGCACAGTTTATCGATTTGCGAATTGCAGTTATCCTCGCTGCAAAAGATCTTTACGGCGATAATTCCGACGAGGTCATTCAGGTGGCGATAGCTTTCAATGCTGTGGGGATATATGAAGAGCAACCAGTAGTTGCCGATCAAAACTATGCGGTTAATCCGGGGCAGGATTATCTTTTAATGACAAATACCGATACTACTGACATTGTAACATTCTATCAATGTTCTATAGCGGGTTCCGACTTTGTTCCTTTATCTGCAACTGTTATGAAACGGAAAGCAAGTGTAGTAGACGATGGGAGCGCCGCATTAATTGTTACCGATAAAAATCAGTTGAAGGCTGTTTCTCTTAATCCCATAAATCCAGCCGAAAATCTTATTTCAAATGATGCCATCTGGGACAATGTTGCTATCTCTAAAGATGGGGCGCGCATGGCAGTAATTACCACCTCGGTTGATACATCGATTTTTTTATACGATTTTGAATCAAGAATTTGGGCCAAATTCAAACTTTACAATCCGACAACTCAGGAGAATATTAAGAGTGGCGGGGTTTTGTATGCTGATGCTATTGAGTTTGATATTACGGGGGAATACGTTATCTACGATGCCTTCAACAGCATTAACTCCAGTAATGGCAATAACATTGAATATTGGGATATTGGAATTATGAAAGTTTGGGATAATAAAACAAACAGCTTTGGCGATGGAATAATTTCAAAATTGTTTGGATCGTTACCCGATAGTGTCAGTATTGGAAATCCAGTTTTTTCGAAGAATTCGCCCAATATTATTGCCTTCGATTATTTCGACGAAGCAAATAAGGAATATGCAATTTTAGGATTAAATATTGAGACAAGAGATTTAAACTTAATTACCGATAATAACGCCGTCGGTTTTCCCTCATTTTCGAGGTTGGATGATAAAATTGCATTCACGGCTTACGATGCATTGGGGAATAGTATTATTAAGCAAGCAATATTGAATAGCGATAAAATATCATCCGATGTCCCCGCCTCCGATCTGGTTTTTTTGGCGAAATGGCCGGTGTTTTTTGCAACCGGACAACGTCCGTTAGGATTAGCGCCGAAAGCTAATTTTACTGCCAGTTATAAATCTGGTCAGGCTCCGCTAACAGTGCTTTATTCAGATCTCTCCATTAATGAACCTGCATATTGGGAATGGACGTTTGAAGGAGGGAATCCAACAACTTCGGTTATTCAAAACCCTACGGTTACATACAGCACTCCCGGACTCTATTCGGTTAAGCTTAAAACCGGAAATACCTTTGGCAGTAATACCCTACAAAAAACAAATTATATTGCGATTGCAAAAGTCAATAGTGTGCTTAACCAAACAAACACTTTTTCGGTATATCCCAATCCTGTGAGAGATTACCTCTATTTATCCTCTACAATCCCCATTCCTTATAACAGTATTGCAAAAATATATGCGTTAGATGGGACGCTTGTTCAAACAGGCTCATTATCCGATAAAATAGATTTTTCAGAAGTTAATGCCGGGCTTTACATTTTAAAGATACAGATTGGGAAAGAGGTATTTCAGGTGAAAGTGGTGAAAGAATAAGTACTGTATCGTTTTCTTAATATTCATCATGATTGAAAATTTTCACTTTAAACCAGATCGCATATATTCCCACTTGTAATATTAATAAGATCCTTTGGATTGATTTTAATTTGCAGTCCCCTGATTCCGGCACTTACAAAAATATAATCGTGTAATAAGCAGCTTTCATGAAAATAAGCCGGGTATTTTTTCTTCATACCGATTGGCGAGCATCCACCACGGATATAGCCTGTGAGGCCAAGAATATCTTTCATTGCAGCCATCGAAACACTTTTGTTTCCGGAAGAGATAGCCGCTTTTTTTAAATCCAGTTCTTCTCCGCCAGGTATAACTGCCACAATTACTCCTGTTTTATCACCTGTTATTACCAGGGTCTTAAATATCCTGTTAATGTTTTGGCCTAATTTCGTTGCAACAGTTTTAGCGCTTAGGTCCGTTTCATCTATCTCATAAGGTACAAGCTCGTAAAAAATACCTTTAGCATCGAGTAATCGCGCCGCATTTGTTTTAATCATTTTAGCAACGGGTTTTAATACAGAGGCAAATTTAAAAACATAATAAATCTCAGCGTAATCAATAATTGTGGAATTTGTTTTTATTTTTCAGGAAGAAAAAGTTTTTAGCTCAGCTTTAGCAATCCAATTTCGGAAGATGTTGAAGCCAAAATTGAAATCTTTGGGCACCTAATTTGACATTTTTACTTTTTAAGTGTTATAGAAAATAACTAGCTACAGGGAGACTATTATAGTTAATTTAGGAAAGTATGAAGGAAAGGAAATTTATTAGCGGAATCCATAATTATTGCGACAGATGGTGCGAACGCTGCGAATTTACATCAAAATGTTCCGTTTTTGAAAGGACAGGTAAGGATGATATGTTTAATGAAACTGATTTTGATAATGAACAGTTTTGCAAAGGCATTTCCGAAAGTTTGCAGCAGTGCATGGAACTTTTAAATGCAGCGGCAAAAGAGAGAGGAATTGATTTGGATACTATTGATATAGATGAAACTAAATTTAATTCGGAGGATGATAATATTCATAATCACCCTGCTGCAATTCTTGCTGATGAATATATGGAAAGCACCTTTCGATTTATGAAAGCTTGGGATAAAGAGATTAATGGAGCTTTAAAAAACATTTCTTCGCCCGAAAAAGCGCAAAATATACTTGATGCATTAGAGGTTGTACATTTTTATTCCACACTAATTCCTGCTAAAGCACAGCGGGCCATAAATTCCTCTTTCATGGAGCAGGATTTTGCAGAGGACCTGGATCTTCAGGATTCCTTGGGTTCTGCAAAAATTACTATCCTCTCCATTGATCGATCATTGATTTCATGGATGGTTCTTTATCAACAGTTTGCATTTATGGGGGATGATATTATATCCCAATTTTCGCTTCTGGAACGATTGAAAAAAATGCTTCTTTTATTATTCCCCGATGCCATGAGTTTTATAAGGCCCGGTTTGGATGAATTGCAGAAATCATAAGTTGAATAAAGTTGAGTTCAAATAAGAAACTGTTTAAATTTTATTTATACAGTGTATTTAAAAATTCAACCCTTTTAGGGTTGTTGTATTATGTGTTTCATTTTCCGTAGGTTGACACCTACGGCTATTAAAGTTTAACCCCTTCAGGGTTTTTATCAAACACAAGTCCGAAGGACTTAAATATGAATAACCTCCGGTAAAACCGGAGGCAAACGAAACGAGATATCTGGAACCCCGAAGTGGGTTCAATTTAAATTTAAACAATTTCTAAATATTGATTAACAGATTTTTACTGAACTTAATAGAGGAAATTAGCATTTTCGAGCATAAAAAAAGGCCGATTTATGCCGACCTTTTTAGCTCTCCCTCCTGGACTTGTCCGCGATAGCTATCGGGACTGGTTCCCTCTGAACTTTTCAATAAGTCTGTCGACCATCTCGGGATATTTCTTCAGGTTGGAATAATATGATCGTTTTTTCATGCTTTTAATATGTTTCTCAATGCCGATCGATTCATTACGGGATTCGCAGGGAATTTGCAAAAAATATTTCCCAATCTTTTGCCAGGGATGTAAAAGCCCCTTCAAATAGATGATTATTGTGCATTTCTAATCGTTGAACCAAATCGGAAGTTTGTCCAATATAATATTTGTCGGAAGATTTGGAATAAAGAATGTAAACCCAAAACATCATAAAAAAAGGCCGACTTATGCCGACCTTTTTAGCTCTCCCTCCAGGACTTGTCCGCGATAGCTATCGGGACTGGTTCCCTCTGAACTTTTCAATAAGTCTGTCGACCATCTCGGGATATTTCTTCAGGTTGGAATAATATGATCGTTTTTTCATGCTTTTAATATGTTTCTCGATGCAGATTGCTTCATTACGGGATTCGCAGGGAATTTGCAAAAATATTTCCCAATCTTTTGCCAGAGATGTAAACGCCCCTTCAAATAGATGATTATTGTGCATTTCTAATCGTTGAACCAAATCGGAAGTTTGTCCAATATAATATTTGTCGGAAGATTTGGAATAAAGAATATAAACCCAAAACATCATAAAAAAAGGCCGACTTATGCCGACCTTTTTAGCTCTCCCTCCAGGACTTGAACCTGGGACCCTCTGATTAACAGTCAGATGCTCTAACCAACTGAGCTAAGGAAGAATGTTATGCTTCTTTTTTCAAAAGCGATGCGAAAATAACAGCTTTATTAATAAATTCCAAACTTTTTTTACTATTTTATACAATTACTTTATTATCAGGTTTAAAAAATCGTTTTTTTATTTGGAAAGCATTACCAGGATTTGTAACCAGTAACTTACTAATCTCCTCGTTTGTAAATCCATTGTTTTGTAACAGAGGTAATAGCATATTGTGAATGGTAGTATATCCTTTATATTCTCCTCCATTTGATTCTCCAACGCGATACCATCCGGCATCATGTGAAATTAATACCTGATTTAAAAATTTGTTTTCTTTTGCAAATAGGAGGAGACGTAAATATTCCTCCGGATTACCCCAGCCAATACCATCGTAACTTGGCCATGCCCACTGATTGGCAAGTTGAAGATGTAAGTCAGTGTTTTTTTCTGATTGGGCATGTACCCATATAAATGCGGAAGGATGGACGCCTTTTGTTCTTAATATTTCAATCTGCTCTAATGCTGCTGGTGCTTCTCCTGTATGCGAGGCTATACTTAATCCTGTTGCAAGGTGGGCAATGGCGGCTGCTTCAATCAGCTTTCGCTGAAAATCCTTAATTGGAGACTTATCTACCGAAATCTTTATAAATCCTGGTTTTATTCCGGTTCCTTCAATTCCGTTTTTCCATTCTTTAATCCAACGATCAGCTATTTCCCTGGATGTTTCTGTATAAACATACGAAGGGAGGAATTTTCCATTCTGCGATCCGTATAAGCCGGTGTTTGTGACAATATTTAATCCGCTTGCTTTGGCCAAACGCATTAATAATGCTATATCGCGACCTAAATATTGAGGGGTACATTCCACAAAAGTCGAATACCCAATTCTCTTTGCTTCCATTAAAAAGGGAATAATTTTCGCGAATGCTTCATTTTGATCATAACGGGAGCTACTAAATTTTTCAGCCCCTATAAAATCAACCAGAACATGTTCATGCGAAAGGATTAATCCGGTTTTGCTTAGCTCCAATTTTCCTTCAATGGTTTGTATAAAATCGGAATCAGGTAAAAAGTTATTCGAATCAAGGAAGATTGGAGTCAATAGAAGAGTAGATGAATACGTCAAAAACTTTCTGCGATGCATATCTCCAGTATTAATTTCTATTTTGATTGAAGTAATGACAACCAAAGTTAGGTTTTAATTTTCACTTTTCTGAATTCCTGGTCTGGGTGATTATAAATTTTCTAATTTTAGGTTTTTAAATTTCTAGCAGTATGGTAAATGTAATTGGTGTTGGTAATGCCCTGGTTGATTTATTAATTCGAATTCCGGATAATAAAATTATTGAAGAATTATCGCTTCAAAAAGGTTCAATGCAACTTGTCGATAAAGAATTTATTGGCACGGTTCTCAATAAAACGAGCAGCCTTCCAAAAGCTGAAGCCTCCGGTGGATCTGCTGCCAATACAATTCATGGTTTAGCTGCCTTAGGGGTTAAAACAGGTTTTATTGGAACCATTGGGAAAGATACATTTGGGGAAGTATTTACCAACGATCTGAAAAAAAGTAATATCGAACCATATCTCTTTTTGTCGGACGCTGAAACAGGTATTGCCGGTACCTTGATTACTCCGGATTCAGAGCGCACATTTACTACTTTTTTAGGCGCCGCCGGTGAAATATCCCAGAAACAAATTGTTCCCCAAATAATTAGTGATTATAAGATTTTTCATATAGAAGGATATTTAGTGTTTAATCAGGGACTCATTGCCCACATTGCAAAAGTGGCAAAGGATTGTGGATTAATTATTTCACTCGATTTGGCCAGCTTTAATGTGGTTGAAGCTAACCTTGATTTTTTAAGAAAATTGGTAAAAGAGTATGTTGATATTGTTTTTGCCAATGAAGAAGAAGCAAAAGCGTTCACCGGTAAAGAGCCCGAAGAAGCATTAAACGAAATTGCAACTATGGCAAAGATTGCTATTGTTAAAGTGGGCAAAAATGGCTCATTGATAAAATCAAACGATATAACCTACCAGATTTCTCCCATTACGGCAAAACCAATAGATACTACAGGCGCTGGCGATCTATATGCCGGAGGTTTTCTTTATGGCTATGCAAAAGGATTGTCCTTTGAAAAATGTGGTAAAATTGGCTCTCTTTTAGCTGGAAAGGTAATTGAACAGTTGGGGGCGAAAATACCGCCAACTGCATGGGATGAGATTAGAAAGAAGATTGCAGTTATAGAATCAGAATAATCCAAATAATTCTGCATCAATCTTATTGATTACATTTCGCAGATCTTCCGGATTTTCTGAAAAATTCGAATTGTCAACATCTACAATCAGGAGCTTTCCCAGTTTATAGGATGAGACCCATGCTTCGTATCGTTCGTTCAATCGTTTAAGGTAATCGATTCGTATGCTGTTTTCGTATTTTCTTCCCCGCTTTTGAATCTGACTCACCAGGGTAGGCACCGAAGCGCGTAAATAAATTACCAGATCGGGTGGTTGAATAAGGGAAGAAATAAGTTCGAAAAGGCTGAGATAATTGTCAAAATCACGTGTCGACATCAAGCCCATAGCATGTAAATTGGGAGCAAAAATGTGTGCATCTTCGTAAATGGTCCGATCCTGAATTACATTTCGTCCCGATTTTCGAATTTTGAGAATTTGTGTAAACCGGGTATTTAAAAAATAAACCTGTAGGTTGAAAGACCAACGTTGCATGTCATCATAAAAATCATTGATATATGGATTGTCGTCCACATCCTCATAATGCGGTTCCCAATTATAATGTTTCGAAAGCGATCCTGTAAGCGTGGTTTTTCCACTTCCAATGTTCCCGGCAATAGCTATATGCATTTGTAGTAATTTTAATATCAAATATAAATAATATCTCTAAACGTAAAGATTTAAAGTATGTTATTGTAAAGAAAATAATTGTTAACCAGTTAAAGCTTCTTTTCTATTCTTAAAAGTTCTTCTATATACTGCCTGTTATTTGCCAAACGGGGAACTTTGTTTTGTCCTCCAACTTTCCCCTTTTCGCTTAACCATTCAAAAAACACCCCTTTTTTCATGCTATGTACAATAGGCATCCTTAGGGTGATATTTTTGTATCGCTTTGCTTCATAATCGGAATTTACAGAGCAGAGGGCATTATCGAGCAGCGTAGTAAAATACTCCAGATTGTCAGGAGCCTTTTCAAACTCAATTAGCCATTCATGAGTCCCGTTAGCATTGCTTTCCATATAAACTGGTCCGGCAGTATATTCAAGTATTTGAGCCCCGGTTTTTTCGCATGCAATAACTAATGCTTTTTCAGCATTGTCAATTATGAGTTCCTCTCCGAAAGCATTGATATAATGCCTGGTTCTTCCGGATATTTTTATACGATGAGGATAAAGAGAGGTGAAAATTACGGTATCGCCTATAATATAACGCCACAAACCTGAATTTGTGGTAATAACCAAGGCGTAATTTTTGTTTAATACTACTTTCTCAATCGATACCGCTTCAGGTTTTGGGGAATTTATCTGGTCGAATGGAATGAATTCATAAAAAATTCCATAGTCCAGCATTAGCAGCATATCATCCCTATCCGTAGTGTCCTGAATACCAAAAAATCCTTCTGATGCATTATATGTTTCCAGATAATGCATGTTCTCCGAAGGTATAAGTTTTTTAAACTGCTCCCTGTAAGGTGAGAAACTTACGCCGCCATGTGTAAATAGCTCCAGATTGGGCCATATCTCCAGAAGATTGTTTTTTCCGGTGTAATCGAGTATATATTTTAATAGCACCATATTCCACGAAGGCACTCCTGCAATATTTGTTACATTTTCTTTTATCGTCGATTCGGTTATTTTCTGAATTTTTTCTTCCCATTTATCCATTAAGGCAATATCTTGCTTCGGCGTGCGAATAAAATCTACCCAGAAAGGTAAATTTTCGATCAGAATTGCTGATAAGTCACCATAATATGATTGGTTACTAAAGTTGTTAATTTTATGACTTCCTCCGAGGGTTAACCCTTTGCCTGAAAATATTTTAGTTTCGGGATAATGGTTTGTGTAAATTGCCAATACATCTTTCCCTGCCCTAAAATGGCAATCTTCCAGCGCCTCTTTTGTAACAGGAATAAACTTACTCTTATCGTTTGTTGTCCCCGACGATTTAGCAAACCATTTTATTTCACCCGGCCATAATAAGTTCTTTTCGCCCTCCCTTAATCGATCTACAAAGGGTTTAATATCCTCATATGTTTGGAGGGGCACGTTGGTCTGGAATTCTTCTATACTCCTGATATTCGAATAATCATAAGTTTTACCCCATTCCGTATCGGCAGCCTTCTGAATTAATTTCAGTAAACTATCTTCCTGCACATTATAGGGGTATATTTTAAAAAGCTCAATTTGGTGGAGCCTTTTAACATTAAACCAATAAACAATGGAATTAATAATGGGCATATCAGGTTAGTTTAGAAAGTATTTCGTTCGCATATTTTAAATCAATGTCTGGTCGGGCAAAATTAACCCGAAAGTAATGCGAATCGTGTATATCGTGATAAAAGATTGTAGTTGGGGTAGTATTTAAATTATGCATCTCCAGCAACTGCTTGCAAAAATCAATATCTTTCAGATCCGATACTTCGTTATAATTGAATAATTGAAAGTAGGCTCCTTTTGATGGAACAAAAGTGAGTTTGCTCTTTTCCAGATTTTGAAGAAGTAAATTTCGTTTTTTCTCAAAATAGTCTCCTAAGGAAGGAATCTTTTCATAACCTGCGAGGAAATTTGCTATTGCAATTTGAAAAGGAAGGTTAACAGAAAACTGCTGAAAATGGTTCATTTTTCTAAAATCCGAAGAAAGTTTAGCTGGAGCCAGGCAATATCCCAATTGCCAGTTTTCAGTATTTAGCATTTTTGATGTACCTGAAATAAGTATTGCACGCTCTGCAAGTTTTGGAAACCGGGCTATGCTTTGATGTTCATATCCTTCAAAAATGATAGATTCGTAGATCTCGTCACTTAAAATAAGTATTTTGGTGCCATTAATTATTTTAGTAAGCCGGTCTAAATCAGAAGAACTTAGGAGTGAACCGGTAATATGATTTGGGGAGTTAAGTATAATTAGTTTAGTATTCACTGTTATCACCTTCTGAACTTCATCCCAATCAATATGAAAGTCGGGCTGTTTCAATTGAACGTAAACTGGTCGTCCTCCATTTGCTTCAATTGCAGGAATATAAGTGCAGTATGAAGGCTCAAATACAATTACTTCATCACCCTCCTTAACAAAAGCAGAAATTGCTGTGGCAAAAGCTTGCTCTGCTCCGCTGCATATGGTAATTTCAGTATCTGGATTATAGTAGTAAGAATATGTGTTATTATATAATTTTGAAATTACTTCCCGGAAAGGGAAATAACCATCCAGATCAATGTTGGATTTTTGATTTTGATTAAGTGCTTCTACTACTAGATTAGAGAGTTCTCCTGGAGGGGCATAAGAGGAATATTCCCCGGCTAAGTTAACTAAAGGCGGATCATAGTTAAGCTTGCTATTGGAGGCAATATATGATAAACCGGAATAATTCTTTTTTAAAACAATCATAAATTTTTCTAAATGGATTTTCTATTTATGTTCGAAAATGTAGCTGTAAAATTAGTATTTCGAAAGGTAAGAAAAAGTTTAAAGCTAGTCAAAAGTGTCAACTAGCATTATTAAACAAAAATGCCAGGTCAATACTGGCCTGGCATTGAGTTCTGGTTATTTTTGTCTTATAGAATCAGCATTGCATCGCCATAGGTTCCGAACCTGTATTTTTCCTTAATTGCTATCCGATACGATTCAAAAAGCAGGTCGTAACCGGCAAAAGCCGAAACCATCATTAAAAGAGTTGATAACGGCAAATGAAAATTCGAAATCATACTGGTAGGAATGCTAAACTCGTATGGAGGAAAAATAAATTTATTTGTCCATCCGTCATAAGGTTTTACTGTTTTTGAAGTAGAAACGGAACTTTCGAGCGTGCGAAGTACCGTTGTGCCAACAGCACAAATGTTTGCCCGCCGGTTAATACCTTCGTTCACAGTATCGGCAGCGCCATCAGTAATAAGGATTCTTTCGGAGTCCATTTTGTGTTTGGTTAGGTCCTCAACATCAACCGTGCGGAAATTGCCCAACCCAACATGGAGTGTAATTTCTGAAAAATGGACACCCTTAATTTCGAGACGTTTTAATAGTTCGCGGCTGAAGTGAAGACCTGCAGTTGGCGCAGCAACAGCACCTTCATGCTTGGCAAATACGGTTTGGTATCTGTCTCTATCTTCCGGAACAACACTACGTTTGATAAATTTAGGTAAGGGAGTTTCTCCCAATTTAAACAAGGTCGATTTGAATTCATCGTAATCGCCGTCGAACAGAAACCGCAGGGTACGTCCGCGCGAAGTTGTATTATCAATTACTTCGGCAACTAAAATGTCGTTTTCGCCAAAGTAAAGTTTATTGCCGATTCTAATTTTACGGGCAGGATCAACTAATACATCCCAAAGCCTTTGTTCTCTATTTAATTCACGAAGCAGGAAAACTTCAATTTCTGCTCCGGTTTTTTCTTTATTGCCGTATAGACGAGCTGGAAACACTTTGGTATTATTTAATACCATTACATCTCCTTCAGTGAAATAATCGATTATTTCTTTAAAAACCCGGTGTTCAATCTTACCGGTTTTCCTGTTCACAACCATCAATCTCGATTCATCCCTTCTGTCAGCAGGAAATTTTGCAATTAATTCTGCAGGCAAATTAAATTTATATTGCGATAGCTTCATATAAAATGATATTCATTAAAACGGGTTACTTTTTACGTTGTAATATATAATAGGTTACAAAACCTCTAAGATATTCTTAAAATTATCGATTGTCAAGGCTTTGTCTACAGAAAATTCCCCAATCGATGTTCGACGTAATGCCGTCATGCATCCTCCTGAATTTAATGCAAGCCCCAGATCGCGCACGTATGATCGTATATACGTTCCTTTACTGCAATTAATTTTTATGACAATGTTTGGCAGGCTATATTCCAACAACTCCGAATTTTCGATTCTGATCCTGCTGGGTTTCATTTCTACTTCCTGTCCCTTGCGTGCATATTCGTATGCCCTTTTGCCATTGATAAATTTTGCAGAAAACACTGGAGGTATCTGATCAATATCTCCAACTGATTCTTTAATTTTTTGTTTAACAATTACTTCGGTAATATGTTCTACAGGATAAGTGGCATCTGTTTCAGTTTCCAGATCGAATGATGGAGTTGTTCGTCCAAGTTCCATGTGGGCAACATACTCTTTATACTGATCCTGAAAAGTATTTATCTGTTTTGTTTTTTTCCCGGTACAGATTATTAATAGTCCGGACGCTAATGGATCTAATGTGCCTGCATGCCCTACCTTAATTTTTTTTAACCCTGTTTTATGCTTAATAAGGCTTTTTACCTTATTCACCATATCAAATGAAGTCCATCCGTATGGTTTGTCAAAAAGCAATATTTCTCCTTCCTCAAAGTTCATCCAACAATTTTTAAATCTATGCCTGCAAGCAAAAGTGCTAAAATAATTCCACCAACAATAATCCTATAATAACCAAAAGCCTTAAAGCCGTGTTTTGTGAGAAAAGTGATGAACGTCTTAATGGCAATTAATGCTACTATAAAAGCAACAATATTTCCAACCACCAAATAACTTATTTGTGAAACTTCTATTTCTTTATATATTTTTAATAATTCCCAGGCAGAAGCGGCAAACATAGTAGGTACTGCCAGAAAAAATGAAAACTCGGCAGCAGTTTTTCGGCTAAGTTTTTGAGTCATTCCTCCAATAATGGTTGCCGCAGAGCGAGAAACTCCCGGAATCATTGAAATTACCTGGAACCAACCTATTTTAAATGCTTTACCATAAGTTATTTCCGGTTCATCTTCTTCCGAATTGTTAAACCATTTGTCTACAAATAACAAAACAATTCCCCCCAGAATAAGCGAAATTGCTACAATCCATACACTTCCAAGCATTTGGTCTATGTAGTCGCTTAAAATAAAACCGCAAATCATTGCCGGGATAAATGCAATAAAAAGTTTATAATAGAAATTCAGTGTCTGAAAAAATTTTTTCCAGTACAAAACTACTACAGAAAGTATAGCTCCAAATTGAATGGTGACTTTATAAACGTTTAAAAAGGGAGTGGACTCCATTCCTAAAAGTTTCTCAGTAATAATCATGTGCCCGGTAGACGAAATAGGAAGGAACTCAGTTATACCTTCAACAATGGCAATAATAATTGCCTGAACATAATCCATAATGTCTGGTGAATTGATTTTTAATTATTTGAATCTTTAGGTTTACGCATTATTGCCCAAATTTCAAAAATGAAACCAGTCATTACAATAATAGGAGCAAGGGTTATACGCCGAAAACTAAACATGTCGTAATTAAAAACATTGGGATCAGTCGATTCCCCACCAACCATCAATATAAATCCCAGCATAATAATGCCAAATCCTATAGCAATTAGCTTATAGTTCTCTTTTCCTATGGCAAACTCAGTGGCAACTTTATCTTCTTTATTTTTCATATCGCTGTTTTCTTTAATACTTAATAATATAATTCCTCGGTTCGAAGTTTCAGAAACTTATTTAACGCAAAAAATGTCGATATAATGTTTATGAGTATTCCGATCGCTAAAACTAAAAAGAAAAGTAGAATTATTAATTTATAATCCAATATATTGGCGACCTCTTCTAGTTGATTATTAATCCAATATAATGTTAGGAGTAACATCCCATTTGCAAAAATTGCCCCATAGAATCCCTGTAAGATACTTCGATAAATAAATGGTTTTCGAATAAAGGAATTAGTTGCACCAACCAACTGCATAGTATTTATCAGAAATCTGCGTGAATAAATGGATAACCGAACGGTGTTATTAATCAATGAAATAGCGACAATAAAAAACATGGCACAGAACGCCAGTATGAAGAAGCTTATTTTACTGATATTGTTATTAATTGTTTGGACTAGCGATGGTTGGTAGTCAATTTCGCTTACCTGGCTATAGGTTGAAAGTTTTTTGGTAATGCTATTAATACTGTCGGTATTTGCATAGTCTGCCTGCAGATAAACCTCAATAGAGGCCATTAGCGGATTAATTCCTAAAAAACTAACAAAGTCTTCGCCTAATTCTTCCTGAAATTTTTGAGCAGCCTGCTCTTTAGAAATAAATTCTGTAGATTTTACGTATGGCTCAGCATCAATAATTTTGCGAATCCTGAACATTTCAGCTTCTTTAACATGATCCTTAAGATAGACCGAAATATTGATATTTTCCTTTACGTAAACTGAAATTTGCCGGGCGTTTAGTACTAAAAGACCAACAAGCCCCAGCATAAAGAGCACTAATGTTATACTTATTAAAGAAGTAATGTAGGAACTCCGTAAACGACGCCTGATTACTTTGTTATCACCTGATTTCACTGCCAATTGAATATTCGTGCAAAAGTATGAAATAAATCATTCGGTTGATTAAAATTTCTATTTTAACACGAATAAAACAAATAAATATCAGTCAATGAATGATATCCAATTGAATTTATCGGGCAGGTCGCCATATTGAATAGCACGAAGGGTATCATAAAGTTTTTTGGAAATCGGCCCGGGTTCGTGGTTTTGACAATATTGAAAAATTTTATTTTCTTCAATATCCACAATTTTATTTATAGGGCTTATAACAGCAGCAGTACCGCAAGCTCCTACTTCTTCAAAGGTGCCTAACTCTTCCACCGGTATTTTACGTCTTTCAACACTCATTCCCATATCTTTGGCAAGTTCCATTAAGCTCATGTTGGTAATGGAAGGAAGTATGCTATGAGATTCGGGAGTTATATATGAATTAT
>Ga0316608_1000462_pt1 | contig 19315 bp, 41 predicted proteins | sample MIS2016152B_MG_FD_207673 | JGI IMG/M metagenome (GOLD analysis project Ga0316608, IMG submission 207673) | Microbial mat bacterial communities from Middle Island sinkhole, Lake Huron, Michigan, United States - MIS.2016.152B | ecosystem: Environmental > Aquatic > Freshwater > Lake > Sediment...
TCAGCAAAGAGTACTACGCGCAACAGATCCAATCACAAGCAGCATAGGAGGTTCTATGGAATTAGTAGAGGGACGCAAATACCTTATAGCAACACAGTCTAATGAGATGATTGAGGCGAAGTTGGAGGATATCAAGAGATATCCTGCGGGAGGTCTTCCTCCTGACTTCCTTTTCATTAGGATCTCAGGTCCAGATAAGCTCTGTTTTAAGAACCGCAAGATAGAGGATTGCACAGGACCCCTAGCAGAGCACAAGAAGGCCTATACACTGAGGATGCAAAAGGAATGCCCTGAGGGATTTTATCTCCCTGAATTTTTAATAAATGAGTTAATAGAGAATAAGTTGATCACAGCAATTTAAGGAGCTAAGTATGAAAGAGTATATGTTACCCAAAGAAGATTTGGAACGGGCCTTAAATAATCTGCCTTACTTTTTAGATCCTAAATCTTCTGAGCAATATAAGGTGATCATTAAAGAGGCTGTCCTAAAAGTAAGGCAGTACAATCTGTATTATAAAACGCCTAAAGCCAAGGCAAACTTTCTATTTACAATAAGATCATGTGAGCTTATCATCTGTAACTTCATTGCGGACTACTGCAAACAGGAAGGCCTTGACCCTACTTGTGTGGATAGGCTGGAGGTCTTAGAGGATGGCAAAGAGGTAAGACTTTAAAACTTAACTGGAGGTGCATGATGGGTGCTTTCGTAAATGCGTATGCCGAAAGGCGCTACAAAGAAGTCATGGAAGAAACATGGGGTCACCTCTCTTTTGAAAAGGGTGAGTACGATCAAACAATGGTATTTGTAGTCAGTGATGGGGGCTGTGACAAAGTACTTGTTGCAAGGGCGGGTCTCCCCAACTCCCCATGGGAGCATGAGTTTATAGGGGCTTTGTTTCACATATGCGGAGATAACTACTCAGGGTATAAGTCCTCTAAGTGTTACATCAAGTATGAAGACCAAGTAGAGAGTGATGGGGTATATAAGTTCACAGGGAAGATTACTGTAGATAAGAAGAACAGTGTCTCTCGTGTTAGAGGCACCGTAAAAAAGATATTCACATGGGAGGTATCAGATGAGTGAGCCAGAGCAGCGTAAGATCCAGAAGATGGTAACCTATCGAAACAAGAACTGGCACAGGATCAAGCACGATGACTGCACCAGGGTTGCTGCCTGTGTCACAGAGAAGAACCCTGACCCTAAGATATGGGTGCTGGACCTTACCTTTGATCTTTCGAAGTTTGATAAACTCTATACTCAGGGAGGGGTTACTTATTATGGACGACTCTAAGCATCTTAAAAAATACCCAGCACCTGATCTTAGATTTATGGGTGAGGGGTTTCAGAGGGAGCGCTGGTTGGACTCTTATCTTGTCACCTTCCCTGTGTCAGAGATTTACAATGGTGGTGTGATCATTGGTGGCGTACACTATGATGGGGTTGAAGTAGGGCCTCCAATATTAGACGCAGGTTTTAAATTAATATCCATAGGATGCGGCAGACAGTTAAATGTTATACCGCCTCTGGCTACTATGTATTTGAGACCTCCTGAGGTAGTCAATGAACTACCAAAAGATGACGATGATATTCAGAGGGAGTACTAAAATGGAATCAGGACACCATAAGCCGCCAAGGATCTACGGTAAGGTACTGACTGAGGAAGGCTTAGAACTTTATGATGAGTTCTATGATCACTTTTCGGATGGAGGTTGCACTTGTTTTCAAATGCCTCCCTGTAGTTATTGCTTACATCCAGGGAACCCTAACAACATACTTGAGACGGAGTCCTTATGGATCCCTGACCCTTCTACTGAGGGTCTGATACAATTCTAAATTCAAAGGAGTAATATGCCAAGGCTTTATAGTGAGCTAACAAGTAACGACCGAAAAATTGAAGTGAAAAAGTACTTAAAGGAGAGATCTAAAAGATGTGTTTGTAAAACAGGAGAACAGTTTGAGTTAGGGGTAGTCTCTGGTACTATCAAAAAAGATCAGCTAGAACTTTCCTACAATGCTTATTCCAGTGACTCTAGTTTCAATGAAAAACAAAAGATTAATTATTGTATGCACTGTGGTAGAAAACTGAGTAAAGAAAAGGAGTAACAAGCTATGCGTAAAGTAGAAATCATACAGGGCTCACGCAAAGGTACAGTAGCTACCTTCCATGGGTTCTTTCAAGTAGGTAATGCAGAACATGGGATGGATCCTGTCGCCGTTATAGAGTTCCCTGATGGGGAGTGTCATGAGTATGGCACGGGGGCTATCCGCTTCGTTAAGGAGCCTGGTGTATATGATCTTAACGCTCAGGGAAGTAGCGAGTACGTGGACAAGACTAGCAAGGGACTTACTAGTAAAGGACTTGAGTACATAAAGTTCCCTGCTGGTAAGGAGTTCTGGCTTAAGGACGGTAGGCTACATCGTATTGATGGTCCCGCTGTCAGGTACCCTGATGGGTTTGAGGAATACAGGGTAGACGGTATGATAGTAGAACCTTTCACCGGCAGATACAAAGGATAAGGTATGAAAAAAGAACAGTACAAGGACATGTCTGGTAAGACTCCTACTAAGGTAGGTCTGGAATATGATAAGAACTCTTCGGGGATTGAGACTTGGCGGAAGGGCGGACTCCTTCACCGTCTTGACGGTCCCGCATTCAAGACCCCGAGGGGTTTTGAGGAGTACAGGGTAGAGGGAGTACAGGTAGAACCTTTCACTGGCACCTATTGGGCTGAAGAAGTAAGGGTGCCAAGACCAAAAGAACAATCAGAGAAAGTGGAGGAAACAAAGATGGATACTGCACCTGCAAAGAAGGTCACTTATAAATCAGTCGTGAAGACTATGCTGGTAGTACCAAGCAAGGGTGAGATCACAGACCGCAACACAACTGAAGTATCTCTTGAAGAGAATGACAACGGTCCTTGCCTCTATGTGAAGCAGGATATTGGAGAGATCCAGATCGAGCCGGCAGTTTGGTTGAAGCTTAAGGATACAATTGAAAAGATGTTAGCTCGGATACCACAGGAGTAAAGATGTCAAAAACAAAAAAGGTGCAGTACACAGTAGTACAGTATGGTGTCCCTGGTTTTACCTCGGACTCCTTACTCATTGCAGAAGCATACAAGAACCTTTGCCCAGGTGCAAAGGTAGTACCGTCTTATAAAGGAGGTAAGAAGTGAGACCGGAGGACATAGGGAATCATGAACTCGGAACCATGCGTCAGGTCTTCCGGGGTACTATCGAGATGAGGTTCTGGTGGTTGATCCCAGGACTTATCGGTTGCAGCAGAAGCAATGTCAACGAAGATGCCTTGGTCTTCGCTATTCATATCACCCCTTTCTTTGAAGTGGGTGTCAACTGGAAGTATAAAAAGGGAGGTTCTTACGTAAACATGTCGGGTAAGATCCTGTCTAATGTCGGTCTTGAATATATCAAATCCCCAGAAGGGATCGAGTACTGGCACAAGGATGGGAAGTTTGACCGCCTCGGGGGACCTGCTATTAAGACTCCTGAGGGATACGAGTCTTGGTTCGAGGGTGGGGCACGCCATCGCCTTGATGGGCCCGCAGTCAAGTACTCGGATGGTCGTACAGAGTACTGGGCCAATGGTAAAAAGGTAAAGCCTTTTACAGGCACCTATGATGTTAACCAAATTAAACAGGAGGTTCTAAATGATCTATCTTGACAAGAATCAAGTACGGGAAATGATCCATGAAGCGGAGTCCGAGGGACAGGCGATCTCTATCCGGTGCATACGGAAGACAGAGGGCTTCGCCTCAAACGGTACAAGGAAAGGTGAGCTGCATACTTTGATATGCTCTACCAAGCCCCCGTACCAGTCCGTATCAACTACAAGCGCATCCCGTTATGACGAGGACATGCGGACAGACAACCTCACCGTCTGGGCTATCAATCGCAAGACAGGTGCTAAGATGGGTGCTTGGCGCAGGGTGAACCTGAAGCAAGTGCAGGAAGTTCGTTACAAGGAACACGAGTACAAAGTCGTCCACACTTACTAATCTATCAGCAGGGTCTTAGTTAGACCCTGCACTTTCCATCAAACAAGTTCGAGGAGGTTCTATGGTAGTAGAAGTAGATTTTTTAGTAGTCAGAAATAAAATCACTATGAAAGTAATCAAGGCAGAAGTCATAAAGGGTTCTGAGATGTCAGTTACCTATCCCAGAGAGTTATATGCAACGGCAAGTATGGAAGAACTCAGAGAGGTTGCTTCTGCACACCAGCGTATAAACAAGGACATTGCGGAGAGGATCTTCTTTGGGAAAGACTTCTATATCGAGTGCAGGGATCCTGAGAGCCTGCCAAGCATAGGGGATGTCCTTGTAAAGATCGAACGGAAACAAATCACTATCAAATAAATTATATTGGAGGACCTATTATGGACAGGTACGAAGAAAAATCAGAAGCGTATAAGAATCAACCGAATACATACTATTACTGGAAGAGCATGTCTAAAAGTGAAGTCTGCGGGTTGAAGACTTTGGATATCCTTTACTTAATGGATTCAGTTTTCTATACTGTAAGGACTACGGGTTTGGGACCGGAGTCTTCTAAGAAGCTCGTAGATATCATCAGCTGCCTGTCCGTTGAGATGATCGTGGTATTTTGGAAGAACTTCAATTTAGAATATCGGAAAGCTTCTGAAGACTGGTACCTGAACACTGAGGGCGCTATCCCAGTGATCCTCAATGCCCTTATACAAAGTTTCAGAATATAGAATACCGGAAGACTTCTATACAGAACTATATACAAAAGGAGTGCACCGTATGAGTTTCGAATTAACACCGGACAAAAAGATCTGTGACCATTGTAATGGGTATGGGTCTTCCCTTAAAGAAGATGCTGACCGATGCACCAAGTGCGAAGGTACCGGATTAGTGCCTAAGCAATTCATCGTGTTAGTGGGGCGGAAACATAAGAACTGCTTCTACACAGCAAACCCTAAGGGACTATCGGAGATAGATAAGCTGAAGGTGACCACCGGTGAGATAGCGTATGACCTGATAGGGTATGCCGACACAGGGGAGGAAGCACAGGTACTGATCACATTACATACAGGAAAGAGTCCTCAAGAGAGGATCGAAGAGACGCTTCTTAAGACATGCGCTAAGATGGGTATGTCTACTGAAGAAGCTCACAGGTTAGCAGTTCTTATTTCACAATCGTAGGAGGTTCTATGGGATCGGATACAATCAAGATCGACGGTAAGAAGTACGAGGTCCAGTACACATACCACAGAGGGAGCAGAGGATACAGCGAAGGCGGAGTCCCTATGGAGCCCGATGATCCATCAGGGTATGAGATAGAGTCTTGCACCCTTGAGGATGACGATGAAGAAGTCCCTGAAGGCTTCATCGAAAAGCACTACAATAAAATCGTAAATCAATTAGGAGGAGACTGATATGGAGACAATCAAATACAAGGGTCACACAATCGTTCTGTCTTATGATAATACTTGCCCGAGCCCTCGGGGAGATATGGAAGAGTTCGGTACCATGGTATGCTTCCATAAGAAGTACAAACTTGGAGATTCAACGGATCTGAAGTCTTCTGACTTCTCTGGTTGGGAGGATCTAAAGAAGTACCTGATCAATAAGGAAGGTGCCGGCGTGGTACTTCCTCTGTACCTGATGGATCACTCAGGGATTAGTATGAGCACAGCCTCTTTCGGATGCCCGTGGGATTCAGTTCAAGTCGGTTATATCTATGCGTCCCGAGCCAAGATCCTGGCGGAGTTCGGGGGCAAGGCACTGACTAAGAAGCTCAAAGAAAAGGCGGAGGGATACTTGAAAGGTGAGGTCGAAGTGTACGACCTGTTCATTAGCGGCGAGTGCTATGGGTTTGTTGTAGACCCTGAGGATATGGATAGTATCTATGATGGAAACTATGATTCCTGTGGGGGTTTCTATGGACGGGAACCTGCCCTCCAAGAAGCTCAACTGAGTATCGACTCACTCATTGAGAAAGAAGCAGAAGAGAAGTTGTTGCTGGAGCTTCCAGTATCTGAGTTGCCCTTGTATGTAAACCATGAGTGGAAATATAAAGGCAACAGAGAAGCTTATCTGGATAGACTTCGTGCCACTGGGCATGAGGTACCAGCCGAGGACCTTAAACAAGAGGAGACTTCCTGATGGAACAAGTTGAAGAACTGACCAAGATCGATAACTTTCTTGGTCGTCCGCACAATGTGATACTGTTTAATGACAATGTACACTCATTCGATCAGGTCATAGGACAGATCGTAAAGGCTATCAAATGCAATGCGGCTCACGCAAGTGCCCTCGCTATGGAGGCGCATTCAAAGGGGCAAGCAATCGTATTCGTTGGAGGTCTGGAGCGGTGCGAACTGGTAGAGTCCATACTCGCCAGCCCACCTGCTTCCCTGCGTACGAACATACAAGAAGCATAGAGCGAAACATATTTAAAAAGGAGCGTAAGATGCCTAATGTAAAGAAGTCTCAGATGGTCAAAGAGTTAGCCATAAAGAAGGGCATTCCATTCGTCGAACTCAAGATGAGTGATACCGAGGGTGCCGCAACCATCTGCCGCACTGCTGCGGGTAAGGTTGTAGCAAAGAGCCTTGCACCTAAAGTTGTACCTAAGCTCTTTCAGAAAGGTAAGTCGAAGCTCGTCAAGGAGCAAGCAAAGAAGCAGGGTGTCTCTGCCATTGACCTTGAGGCGAAGAAGGAGGAGCCTACTACCTTCGATTGGGATAAGATTATCGGAGAGGATCGTCCAGTGGACTCAAGAGCATGGCTCAAGTTAGCAGGTATCATCAAGGCAAGGGGACTCTCTATTCAGGATAAGGATGAGGTAAAGAAACTTGCTGAAGAGATCATAGGGATCAGAGCAGCTACAAAGTTTATGAAACATATTGATACTACTAAGGAGGAGCCTGCACCTAAAGTCCTGCCCAAGTACAAGGTCGGGGATATGGTGTCCGTCTTCAAAGCAGGAGAGAGGGTCAACACTATTATTCAAAAGCGTGTAAAGGTAAAAGGTGCCTATCACTATTACCCCTTTGATAGAAGGGACAGTTATTATGAGGAGAAGTGTATCCTACCTTATCTGACTGATGAAGAGATCGCCGCAGAAAGTGTCGAGTACTTAGTCATTACAGAGGAGCATAGTAGGATAGGGTGCTATGCAAGAGTACAAAGCGTGCTTGGAGCAACAGCCTTAAAGCAGTACCTTCAGAGTCAACACTATGCCTCTGTACGAGTGTACAAGAACGCTGAACCTGTGGAGATAGAAATTGAACGGGTCGTCAAGATCTCAGGGGTGGCTCAAGGGTAGGTACCTGTCTCAAGGACTACTACGGCGGGCGTTTTTTACCAAGAAGTTTGATTCATATTTCTTTGAAAAGAGGGAGGTTCCTAATGTATAAAGTGTACCATCAATCGACTGAGGCATTCAGTCGAGGGGATAACTACTTCGGGGAGAAAGACCCTGATATTGAAGACCTTGAGCTTGTAGCAGAGGTCGATGCTGACGATGTCGAAGAGGCTTATAACCTCACGCAGAACAAGTCTAAACCGTGGGTGGACAACCCGAGGGTCAAGGCTCTAAAGAAAGACCTCAGAAGTACCATGGTAGGGGATGTACTCACAAAGGCGCCTGACTCAGTCTTTAAGTATGTCAGGAACTATGTTGTGAGTCCTATTGGTTTCCGAGCTACACGAAGTATCATCGATCAATTTTAACCGTCGATGAGTACAACAAAGCTGACGAGGGCATGTTAAATCGTGCCCGTCTACTGACGCTGGACAAACTTAAAAAGAGGGAGGCACTATGTTAGAGTCTATCGAGGACCTGAAGGCGGAACTTTTCCGACGCGGTCAGGATCAGAAGCAATCTCTGGTTAATGAGGTACTTGAGCGACATGAGGAACTGAAGACGGTCTATCGTGTTTCAGACCTAAACAAGCTCCTGCTTGAAGTCAACAATGAGGATGAATTGATACATGAAGTCGTGGCTCGACGGTTGAGGGGAGACCCAGCGCCTTATCTTACAGGTGCCGAGTGTGTCGATTACCTTTCAAATGTAGAGTTTGATTATGAGAATTATAAGTACATCGGAAGCCTCGATGGTAACATCGAAATGCTCATATGCTTGATGAAGCAGTGTGGTATGGATAAAGAGGCGGACGATCTTTTTGAATGGAAATACGGTGTATAGGAGGTACTGATGCACGAACCAATATTTACAGCCTTATCAGAGCGTAGTTCTGAGGCTGAAAAGGAGAGTCTACTAAACAGTAAGCACCAACCATCAAGCTGCGTGGTAAGAGCCCGTAATAGACACGGGCTTCTTGTCTATGGCTATAACACAGGTACTAACTATTACAGGCGGTGGGAGATCCACCGTCGAGAAGAACCTTATCAGGTTGAGATAGACCCTGATACTATCCAATACAAAAGTGTTGTCACTGGTAAATGGGCTTAACAAGGAGGCTTTATGGCACTGCCTGATGATTTGTGTTTTGAAGAGGATGCTGTAAGTAAAAGACTTACACAAGTAGAGCAAAAGTTAAGTGAGGCACTTAGTTCTATAGAGAAGTTAAGTGCGGCTATTGATAGGCTTACAGATAAACTACCACATAAACCAAGCGGCTGTCTTGGACCTGGATAACAAGGGGGGTATGAATGGAACGAGCTACTTGGGAAGAAGCTATGGGATGGTGGAAGAACAGTGATAAGAGGGAAGCTATCAGGGATGCCGCAGTACAGCGCCTGATCCGGCACATGCCTCCGGGTCAGGGAGTTGGTTCCTCAGATACTAATCACTCTGTGTATCACTTGTATGGGGACTATCTATCCTATGTTCAGTACTGTAAAGAAAAGGGTGAGGAAGTGGATATAGATTCCTTCCTTGTGGATGCCGTAACAGATTAACTGGAGGTATGAATCAGCATGAAACCAGAATATAAACAGTTCAACGAAAGGATAAAGTCACTATGAAGCTCTTTACAAAAGAGATCCTGAACAAGCTCCCTAAGATAGGGGAGACCGGAGAATTAGAAGCTAAGGATGTCAAAGTGCCTCTCAAGCTCTTCAACCCTGCTGGGGCAGGTACTTGGTACATCACAGAGTACAGCCCCGAAGATGACTTAGCCTTTGGGTTCGCTAATCTTGGAGACCCTGAGATGGCAGAACTCGGGTATATCTCTATCAAAGAACTCTCGGACTATCGAAGCAAGCCCTTTGGTCTGGGCATCGAACGAGATATGCACTTTGGTTTCGATCATACCTTGGAAGAAGTAATGAACACTGTAAAAGAAGGAGGACATATCTAATGTGTAAGTCAATCAAGTGTCGGAGATGCGTGGTTGGGCATGAGACTGATATTGATACCAACAAGATCATCAATATCTTTGAGGGAGAAAATGCCGATGATGGTGAACTCGAAGTCAGGCACAATAACTGCCCTGTCTGTGGTTATGAGTTCCCAAAGAAAGCACCTGTTGAAGACAAAGAACCCCTCAGTGATTGCTGTGGGGCACCTATCTATGAAGATACCGACATCTGCACACAATGTAAAGAGCATTGTGATGTATCCGACGAGTAAACTCAAGGAGCTGCCTGCAAAGGTGCAGCGGCTCCGTTCTGAACTGGAGGGTCTAATCAAGAGCCTTCCTCAGAACCCTAACATAACCCCAGCCGGTGCAGGATACATCATCCAGAAAAGGCACCTGCTATCAAACCTTACACCGTGGTACTATGATTACATATACCAGTACAAACTCGTTAGAAAAGTCATCACTACCACTCCAATCGAATCGTTAGAACGCATGATGGGTAAGATCCTTACCAAAGGGAAAATCGACGAACAGCCGCTCCACCCTGATGTAGTGGCGGAAGTCAAACGGGTCTGGATAGAAGAGGCACTTACTTAGAACCTTAATAAAGGAGCCAGCATGAAAGTCGAAGAGTATCTGAAAGCTTTATCCGAGGATAAACTTACAAGTAGAGCTAAACCAGTATCAGTATCACTTAATATGTGTGAGCACAGCGTTGTAGAACTGGCTCTACAAAAAGAAGTGCTTGTGCAGCTAAGCTTCGCCATCACAGGGTGCTTTGGAAATAAGGAGCAGTCTAAAATGATTGAGGATGCTCTAACAGGGGTTGTGCATCTGATAGATGGGATACAAGATGAATTCCTCGACCATCAAGATTTTGATGAAAGGAACATACTGCCTTTTATGGTTAAGGATGACGAGGAGGAATCCCTTTGTGAGTCGCCGGATTTAGACATCATCCATTATCGTGAAGCGCTCAAGACCCTCTTGGTCGCCGCACATAAGGATCTACCGAAGTACCTGAGTCTTAGTCCAATGCTTGATCGAGTCCTGAGAGATTACTTTTCTAAAGGAGATATTTAAAATGATAGCAGAGAACTACTTCAAGCACAAGTACCATGTATGCGTATATAACATGATAGGATGCTTCAATGCTTGCATCGATCAAAAGGTCATCCTCTGGGATGTGATCTTCGGTAGAAGCCCTGAATGGGCGGCTTTGCAAATCAATGCTGAGGACTTCACTGAAAAATTCATCGCTAAGATCATCTTAGAAACCGGCGGCAGTGAGTTACACACAATGGATAAGTTCTTTAAAAGTGGGCGTGAGTACATGACCCTTTGGGACAAGTGCATAGACAATGATGCGTATGTCACTGTAGACTTGCGTGAGTTACACGAGCAATCTATATATGTGGATGTTGAAAGAGGGAAGCTCCTACTCATCAAGGACTACTACACCGAGCTGAAATCCCCACTCGCTGATGAGATCGGTGAGTGGCTATCCATAGAACCTTTAGCTACTGGGAGGGATTACTGATGCACAATAAAAAGATGGCTGTCCCTGATGGGACGGGTAACTTCAAGCTGAGGGTCTTTCATAGAGCCTCTCAAAGCAAACGAGATCCAAGGTACCTGCTCAAGTGCGGGTGCTGTGAGGAGTCTGTTGAGATCTACTATGGGGGAGGCTCTTTAGAGATCAATGGGGTGAATGCATCTATCACTGAATGGGAGAAGATACTTCTTCCTTTATTCAAGAACAAAAACAAAGGAGTCTAATATGAATGAGCCAATCATACTGACGATCATAGCAAAGGTGCTTTGCTCCGTCGAGGGCGCACAACCCCCTGAGGTAGCTGTCATAAGCCTCACTCAAAAGGATTTAGATAGGTATCGTAGCCTCGCTGAGTCTGTAAAGACACTTGATGTCTATCAAATAGTAAAAATTGAGTCTACGGCTTGGTACTCTGCCATACCCCTCCTAAACTTTGAGGATGTAGGTAAGTGCCTGTTCGTTGGGTTTGACTTCCAGTATGGGCACGAAAGCGATGATATCCACTACCATACTATAATAGGTGAGGATCCCTTTGAAGAGGACGCTTTTGAGCGCGTAGATACTGAGCACTTGCTTGTTAGAGAATCGGACTTCTACTTCAAAGCCTATCAGAAATATTCAGGTAACAAAGTAGAGTCCACATGCGTCTCCTTTGAACAAATAGATGAAGCCCTCAAAGCTCCTCCTATGCCTAAAGCAGCGTACTTTTTCCCTGATGGAAAAGAGGACTATCCGAAGTCCTTAGAAGAAGTGCCAAAGTACATCAACGTAAACAGTCATGTCGTAAAGCACTATATAAAACAGGTGCTTCTTACCGGCCTGCTATAATCTGTGCATAATGAGGTGCTATGAAAGTACCTTACCACCAGCAAAGGAGCCTGAACATGATCGTACTCGATCTACTTAATAGTGTCCCGTGGGATGAGTTCGCCGCCCGACACAATGACCTCTTCCCCGATGATGCAGATGTAGTCGAAGGGTATGCATTCGCTATGGAAAGGTACAAAGCTTTAGTACCGCAAGCCTGCGGCGAGGGAGAGTACATAGATGTACGCCTTGAGCATGATGATTACCCTGAGGTGGTAAGTATCCATGAAGGGTCTAAGGAGCTTTATGCCTTGACCTTTGCTCAGGAAGAAAAGGTCTTGGGACTGAGCATCAAACAAGAGCTTCTTGATAGGATCCCTCCTACAGATCTTCTTGTGTATATCATGTGGGAGATGTGTCTGCATGGCTTCTCTAAAGAAGATAGGGACGCTGCCCGTGATAAGTTGAACAGGGCACTTGAAGCCGCCACTTCCCATGAAGATGATATGTTTGTATCTCATGGGAATGTTAAAGTGCATCGAGATGCTGTGGATACTCTCGGTATGGACGGGGTAGAGTTCGTAGATTTCATCGAAGCTTTTAAAGAGCGTTTGAAAGCACGAGGAGAGATACCTAAAGACTTTTGACACAGGTTCTTGGTTAGTACCTATGAAGGCTGGCGGCAAGTGTCTCCAGCCCTTTTTATATCATATCAAAGGAGGAGCAAACAGATCTGAAGCGTTACTTCAACGGAGGAACTGACTCTCTTAATCAACAATCCCCTATTCGAGAGGACTGTCAAACAACATCTTCAACAAGACACTCAACCTAAAGGTACTTCAGACCCCTATATTTAGTACCTGTTCTACTGCTTTCTAATAAGTATATTCAAATCCATATAACAAAGGAGCCTTTCATGAACGTCAAAGAAACAATCTTCACTCTCAAGCACATCCCTAATAGCGTATCTGTGATGATCAAGGGTAATCACGGTATCGGTAAATCTCAGGTTGTGAAGCAGGTCGCATCGGATCTCGGTATCCCTTGCATAGACTTCCGGTTGTCACAGAATGATGTAGGAGACATCAAGGGTATCCCGTTCCAGCGTAATGGTCGTACGGTGTTCGCACCTCCAGACTGGTTCCCTCTCACTGAGCAGGATGCAAAGGAACTTAAGGAGCTCTTCAACCTAACTGACGAGATCAAGCTCGGACGCTTTGGTAACAAGGGTATCTTGTTCCTTGACGAGATCAACCGTGCTTCCCGTGAAGTACAGCAGGCAGCGTTTGAACTGGTACTTGATAGACGCTTGAACCTTAGAAGCTTGCCCGACGGATGGCGGGTGGTCACAGCTATCAATGATAACGATGACCTCTATTCAGTAGGTTCTCTTGACCCTGCGTTCGTGTCTCGATTCATGGTGGTAGACTTCCAGCCTACAGTTGATGAATGGTTCGACTGGGCACGTGCTGAGGGTCTGCATGACTCTGTGACTACCTTTCTTGTCAAGCACCCTGATCTGCTTGATCCAAGCACGGAGATGATCACAAAGAACAACACTAATGGAGTGAGCAAACTTCATGATCGACGCTCGTGGCACAAGTTCTCGGATACTCTTATCAACTTCGAGAAGAACGGTGAGTCGGCACTTGATAAAAGCAAGCCAAATGCTCTGGATTACCTGACTAAGTTGGCTACCGGTTTCGTGGGATCGGTGGTAGCGGCTAAGTTTAGAAGCTACATCGAAAGCGATTACGATGCGCTGTCAGCAAAGGTCATCCTCACCAAGTGGGATAAGGGTGTAGAAGCGAAGCTCCTTGGAGTGGTCAAGATCGGGCGTATCCCTGAGCTTGCCTCTTACAATGATCTTATCGTAGCGTTCTTGAAAGAACAGTCTAAGATGACAGATAAGATGAAGGAGAACTTCACGAACTATATCCGGATCATGCCGAAGGAGATCTCCTCAAGCCTGTGGCAGTCCTTTAATAAGGAAATACGCCCTATGTCTGAGGACTGGTTCAGTGCTTCTCCTGAAAACTCGAAGCTCGTACTTGATGCTTTGGTCAAACCCGACTCTATGACTAAAGCTAAGCCTACTGCTAAAGTGTAGCGAGAGGGGCGTAAGCCCCCTCTCTCTCCCTAAACTAAACAATGTTGGAGGTATACGATGAGCCTTACAGAAAAAGGTACTGAGAAGAAAAAGGCAAACCCGCATGAGGACATGGGGGAGAAAAAGTACCGGAGCTTAAACGAGCGTTGGGAGTGGGTCATATCCTTTATGGTCATACAGGATATGTTCGTCCACCAGATCCTGTTGCTCATGGATAAGAAAGAAGATCCGTCCGTAGGTACTATGGGAGTCTGTGTCGAAGAGTCCCGTATCTCTTTACGCTATAACAATGACTTCGTGATGCGCTTGTCGGATGAGGCGCTAAACTTTGTCATCACCCATGAGATATACCACTTGATACTGCACCATTGCACTAAGCGTCTACCGGAAGATAAAAAACAGCGTAAGCTGTGGAACATTGCGGCAGACCTTGCAATCAACTCGATCATCCCGCAGTCAGCGGAGCGTAAGCCCCCTGTCGATAAGAATGGTAAACCTATCGGTTGTTATCCTAAGAGCCCTGAGTTCAACTTTGAAGAAAGACTCTCTATGGAGCAGTACATACAGCTTCTAAGGGATAAGAGTCAGGGTGAGGGTGAGGGAGAAGGTGACGGTGAGGGAGAGGGTGGTAAAGGTACTTGCGATGGTACTGGTGATCAGGACATAGATAACCACGACGGTTGGGCTGAGTCTGAGATCGCTTCCCAAATGGTACGGGATAAGGTCGAAGAAGTCTCCCGTAAAGAACGAGCATGGGGCACACTCTCGGCTGATGTGCAGGCGCTTATCCTTGCGGCTCAGAAGTCTCAGGTAGTCTGGACTAAGGTCCTAAGGAACTACCTTGGTCTGATGGTCTCTCCAGAAAGAATACCCTCTTTCAAGAAACCTAATCGCCGGTATCCTTATCCTTACTGTGGAAAGGTGCCTAAGTATATCGACCGGAAACTTGTCGCTATCGACACTTCGGGGTCGGTAGGTGATGATGCTCTGGCTCAGTTCCTTGCAGAGGTCAATAGACTTGCAGAGACGCATCCTGTGGATGTATGCCTCTTTGATTGGGATATCACTCAGATGCCCAAACAGTTCTGTAAGAAAGTAAAATCCTATGACTTCAAGGGTCGAGGAGGTACTTGCTTTGAACCTGTCATGAAGCTCGCCGAAGAGCGTAGATATTCATCCCTTATCATCCTCACCGATGGAGAGGCAGCAGCTCCTACTAAGCCTAAGTATGTCAAGGATATACTCTGGGTACTATCCGGTAAGAGCGATCCTCCAGTCGAATGGGGTAAAAGAGTCCGCGTTATCGTTAAATGATCTAACAGGGTGCTGGGGCAAGCGATGCCTCGGCGCCTATGGAGGTACTAAATGGAAGCTCCGGTTTATAGGATAGCCAAAAGGATTAAAAGAAAAGGGTATGAGTACTTCATAGATCGTTGGGGGTCAAGGTGCTGGTATCTGGACGGGAGCTTTCACAATGAAGATGGGCCTGCTATTGAATATGCTGATGGTACCAAGCATTGGAGCCTGAACGGTATTGAGGTATCTGAGCATGACTTCAATGAAGTATGGGAATGTCCCTCGGACAAACTCCCCCTTTACATCAACACAGTCTTTTTACCAATAGTAAAAAGGAGATTAAATGGAAGCACCCGTTTATAAAGATGTCCCTGAATACAAAGTAGTCACAAAGCAACCCCGAAAGGGTTATGAAGTATATACTGATCATGACGGGGTCAAGTGGTGGTGCCTGAACGGGCAGCTTCACCGCGAAGACGGGCCTGCCGTCGAGTGGCCTGATGGAGACAATAGCTGGTACCTGAACGGCGTACTGCACCGCGAAGACGGGCCTGCCCGCGAGTTTCATGGAGGTAAAAAATACTGGTGCCTTAACGGTACCGATATCCCAGAAGAAAAGTTCAATGAAGTATGGACCTGTCCCTTGGATAGGCTCCCCCTTTATATCAACACTATCTATGCACCTATTGCGAAAAGAAGATTGTCAAACCCTAAGGAGGTACCTCATGGCTGATACTGACGAGAAATACATAAGAGAGCATAAATCGGATGTAGAGGACTGGGCACTTACTCTGTTTGCCGAGCACGCTAAGAAGTTACTTATGGGAGAAGCCTCTCAGGGTATACCTATATACCATGTCAGTAGAAACAGGGGACGTGATAACAGATGCTATGACTCTCTTAAGCACCTTGGGTATATCAAAGGTTATGGGCTACCCGTAGAAAAGACAGAGCATGTACGGGGGTACACATATCCTCGTCTCATAAGCTATAGTACTTTAGCAGTAGACCCTGATGCTTTTGAAAAGTACGGGCCTAAGTATGCTAAGCAAGATGCCTTTGAATATAAGGCGCCTGATAAAAAGGTGGACAGATCCTATGGCTACAAAACCTTAGAAAATGTATGTAAAGAGGGTGTCCTCCACATCTATTTCAACAAGGATAAGTATGAGGTACTTGATCGGATAGAGGCCGTCGATACGGCGTACCATCATAAGCAAACTTATGAGCACCGTGTCATAAGGGTCTTCCCTAAGTCCCTCGAATCTAATGCAGAGCAAGAGATGTACAGGAAGCAGTTGAACAACTTCTGTAAGAAACACATAGCAGAAACAGTACAGTACTCGTTTGGTTTTGTACCTGAAGTACTTGACTGGAAGCACTATGTCGAAACCAGTACAGGGGATAAGAAAGACCTGCGTAAGGTCGATGTGCATATGTTTGGACAGCTTGAGCTTGAGCTGATCTCTCCGGAGACCGTGCAGGAGCACCTAAAGGGTGCTCAGGACATGCTTGAGTATGCTCAGGCTTGTGTCAGGGACCTTGAGAGATTAGGAGAGGCTTTAAAAGCAAAGGGTCTGGATGATAAGTCTGCGGTACAGGCTTACTTTGAAGAAAAATGTACCGAGCATCTTCAACAGTATGCACCGCTCTATATCAATGATGAAGATGAAAGTAAAAGGGTGATAGCACACCTGGCACTTAAAGGTAGTCACAAGGGTCTTATTTAGTACCTAACATAACATAGGAGGAAGATATGGCGGCTTCAGCACGAGTAAGAAAGTATGTCAAGGATAACTTTGAGGTGGTCGAGGGATGGAAAGTCAAGGTGCTTAGGCACCACTTAGTCCGTAGGATCCTTGAGGATCAAAAGATCTCGGATCAGGGCTATTATGTAAGCCCCTACTCCCTGACAGGTAATAGGGGTCAGGATAACATCTGTTGTGATGTCATGGAGGAGCACTATGACCTGACAAGGACTACTACACACAAAAACAAATGGGGAGAATTAAGCAAAGAAGTGTATGTCGTAGAAAGTACCTTTGAAGAAATGGTAAAGGACTTGGGGGAAGCACCTGTGTTTGATATACGGGGTACCTATAGTGACGTAGGCTATCGTTGGGAACAGCGGAAAAAGAGAAAGACCCGTGAGTGCGAGATATATGCGCCTTTGAGAGAGCTTCCTCTGCTCCCTTTAGCTTATATCTATCACAACCAAGATCTCTTTAGATTCATGATGATCACTGACGAAGATGGCAATGAACAGGGCTATGGTGTGCTTTACAAGGAAGAAGCGGCTCAAGCTGATTCCCTCTCTTTCAGGAATGCAATAGACGCTCATTTTAAAGGGAAGATTGCTCTTGTAGCTAAGGTCGTTTTTGGTAAGGATTTACCAAGACTCATCAACCCCGAAAAATTAGATGGGTCGGAGGTGGAGGCCTCATGGAATTGCAATAGGTTGATCTCGGAGCTGACCCCTCAGGATGGCACCCAACTTACCTTAGCTGAACTGGAAGAAAAGATCATAGGTGCCGAGTCCGCAGCTAAGAAGACTCGAGAGCTGGCGGATCAGTTGACTTCTTTACGAGATTCTATTGTAGAAGCTGGTGGGGATAAAGAGTTCCTTGAGCTGTACTACAAAAAGATGATCGACTCTTTTTACACACAGTTGCCTCTTTATATCAACTATGAGGGTCCTGAGGTCAGGGACCTTGTGAAAAGAGCTTCTAAAAAGGATTACCGCCAATAGCAAAAAGGAGACACTCAAATGGAAGCACCTGTCTATAGGATAGCCAAAAGGCTTACAAGAAGGGGGTATGAGGTTCAAGTTGATCCCTCGGGGGTCAAGTCCTGGTACCTAAACGGCCTGCTCCACCGCGTAGATGGGCCGGCTCGTGTGTGGCCTGGAGGAACTAAAGTATGGTACCTACACGGGAAAGAACACCGTGAGGACGGTCCTGCTGAAGAGTGGCCTGATGGTCAAGAGCTTTGGTTCCTGAACAATAGCAATGTATCAGAAGAAGAGTTCAAGGAAGTTTGGGAATGTCCCTTGGACAGGCTCCCTCTTTATATCAATACTGAGTTTGCACCAATAGCTAAAAGGAGACTAAGAGAAAATGAGTCTTTACACAGATGATGACCTGAGGGACTTTGTCAAGTTCGCTAAGGATTATTACAAAAAACTCCCACAAAAAGCTGAGGATGAAGAGTGGGCTAAACTTGAGGATGTCGTACGCCTCATAATCTCACTACACTATAACGCAATGGTGTTCGAGGCATACATAAAAAACTACTCCGCTCAGGATTACATCTTGAGCAGGGACCTAAGTCAGCTCCCCTTACATATCAATGATGAGGGACTGCTTAGCACAGTCATTGTCAAGTGGAGACTCACAAGAAACAAATAGGAGGCAATCATGTCTTATGAACTCATCCAAGGGATCAGGATCAAGAGAGATGTAAAAGAAGTCTGGCTCAATGCAGCTTCTAATAATGTCTACCCCCGCCATTACCGCTGGGAAAAGAGTACCAGTTTTACACGGATCCTCAATGAAGAAGACGGCGAAAGAAAAGTCAAGGCTATCATCCTAAGACTCTACTGGGATGGGAACTTCCAAGAGGGTGTCCCTAATGTATACAGTAAGGCTGCCCACTATGTCCAGCGGCACTACCCTGAAATAACGTGGGATACCGTTGGGGAGTACAGAACGAAAGATTTAGTCGATGGCCCTTTTGAGGATCTACCTAAGTACATCAATGCTTCCCGAAAGATTGATCAGGATATAGTCCGTAGACGGTTAAGTGGGGAGGACGTTGGGTTACTTTCTATCACGGATATCATACTCTATTCTAATGAGGACCTTGAGCGATTGCTCTTTGAAGCCCTTAACAAGAAACTCTATCTCAATTAAAGGAGGGCATCATGCCTAACTGGTGCTTTAATAAGCTGACTGTAAAAGGTGCCTTAAAAGACGTGGTTCGGTTCCGTGACGCCGCCAAAGGCAAATCACTACGAGATGGTATCAAGGTAGTGCCCCTATCTTTCGCAAGCCATGTGCCGGTACCTGAGGGTGAGGAGCACAGACCATACTGGGGCACGAACACGGATGTCAATGATGATGACACAAACTTTAGCGAGAAGCTTGGTAAAAAGAAAGGGCGCTTGACCTATACCTTTGATACAGGCTGGTCTCCCCCCAGTTACTGGCTCCTTAAAGTAGGAGCCTTATATC
>Ga0316608_1000463_pt1 | contig 19311 bp, 16 predicted proteins | sample MIS2016152B_MG_FD_207673 | JGI IMG/M metagenome (GOLD analysis project Ga0316608, IMG submission 207673) | Microbial mat bacterial communities from Middle Island sinkhole, Lake Huron, Michigan, United States - MIS.2016.152B | ecosystem: Environmental > Aquatic > Freshwater > Lake > Sediment...
GTTGGATTTTCGCATGTGCATACGTTTAAATTTTCGAGGCGCTCCGAAACCAGGGCCGATCGAATGACTGAGCAGGTTCCCGAACCAATTAAAAATCGCAGGAGCGAAATGATCCGTCAGATTTCGAACGAAAATAAACTGGAATATTATCACAAGCTAATAGGGCATAACCAAAAAATTCTGGTAGAAAAAATTAACAACAATATGGCCTCTGGCTATGGTGAGCTCTATGTTCCCGTCAGATTTCCTGTGTTCGAAGGAATTACCGAAAATATGCTGGTTGATGTCCGGTTAACCGGCTTTCAGCATAGCGAGGAACCATTTCTGATTGGGAAAGTTATTTAGCCAATATTATCTTCAAGCTGCTTTTTTCTTTTGCAATAGTTTTTATTGCTTTATTGACAACATTTCGACGCTTTGAAATGTTTTATTTCCGATATTAGTAAAAATCCATTGTAACCTAAATTTATGAGCGCATTTAAGAAATTTTTATTCTCGTTTCAAACCACGCTTGTTTACCTTTTTATTTTCATTATATCTATTGCAGTTGCTACTTTTATAGAAAACGACCATGGAGCTGATACAGCCAAAGCCCTGGTTTACAATGCATGGTGGTTTGAATTATTACTTGCTTTGATATGCCTTAATTTTATAGGAAATGTTTTCATTGGCAAATTATTCAGAAAAGAAAAGCTTACTACTTTGTTATTTCATACAGCATTTATTCTAATAGTAATTGGTGCAGGGGTGACCAGATACCTTGGAGAAGAAGGCATGATGCATATTCGGCAGGGACAATCGCAAAGCATAATATCTACTTCGGATTATTACCTTCAGGTTAAAACCACTGTAAATAGTAAAGCAGAAGTATGGAACAAAAAGCTTTTGTTATCCAACGCTTCTAAAAACCGGTTAAATAAGAAGTTTCAACTTGGTAAAAAACAAATTTCGGTAACCCTGGAATCTTTTTTACCCGACGCAATTACATCCCTCCAACCCGATGAGAAAGGCAAGCCATATATTACATTAGTTTTAGCCGGTGCTAATGGTCGCGAGGAATATAATTTAGCAGAAGGTGATTTTATCACGAAAAATGGTATTCCAATCTCATTCGGCAATTCTAATCAAACATCGGGAATTTATATTGAGCGGCAAGCTGACTCGTTAACAGTAATTTCGAAGGTTCCGTTGGAAATTGTCTCCATGGGAAACCAAAGTTCAGTTACGAATCTCGATACCGCAAAAAAAAGCAGGTTTAATCCGTTAACACTCTACCGGTCGGGCTCTGCAACAATGGTGATGAAACAATATTTACCCGGCGCCAGTTTAAAGGCAATGCCTAATGAGCAGATTATTAAAGATAAAAATACTGCAGATGCACTAATAGTAACATTTAGTTCCGGAAATGATCAAAAAACAGTTACCCTCTGGGGTGGAAAAGGTTTCGATGGAGAAGAGCAAATATTTCGATTAGATAGTTTAACGCTTTCTGCCAGTTTTGGATCCATTTGGAAACAGCTTCCATTTAGCTTACAACTCAATAAATTTAAACTGGAACGTTATCCGGGATCGAATTCACCAGCTTCGTTTCAAAGCAATGTTACCTTAATTGATAACGACCGTAAATATTTTCAGCTCGATAGCATTTACATGAATAATGTGTTGTATTACGGAGGGTATCGGTTTTACCAGTCGTCTTACGATGATGACGAACAGGGAACCTATCTTTCGGTTAACGATGATGTACCGGGAACCTGGATAACCTACCTGGGATACTTGCTGCTTGCCATTGGCATGTTTGCCAATTTATTAAACCCAGCCAGTCGGTTCCGTTGGTTGCTTCGTCAGGGAACTTCCGTCAGCTCAACCGCTAAGACGATTATTTTACTAACATTGGTCTCGTTTTCCACTTCGCAGCTTTCGCGAGCTTCCATTTCCGATTCGCTAACAGTTGATAATGCGGAAGCCCAAAATTTTGGCAGCTTATTGGTGCAGGATCGAAAGGGAAGGGTAGAGCCAATTTCAACGCTTGCCTCGGAAATTATCAGGAAAGTATCGCGAAGTAATAATTTTAAAGGTCTAACCTCCGAGCAGGTATTTCTGGGTATGAATGTTTATCCGGAAAACTGGAAGACTATTCCCATGATAAAAATTTCACATCCCGGGCTCCAGGAACTTTTTCGTACCGATCTTAACTTGATATCGTTCGACGATTGCTTTGATTTATCAGGGAATTATCGCCTATCAGACGCGGTAAGTGCGGCTTATCAGAAAAAACCATCCAGCCGCAATAAGTTCGACTCCGAAGTAATTCGCACCGATGAGCGCATTAATATTTGTTACATGGTTTATACCGGGCAATACCTCAATGTATTTCCGAAGGCAGGTGATCCCAACAATACATGGCTTTCGCCAAATGAAGTGGCTGGTAATTTTACGGGCATGGATTCTATGTTTTCGGCGAATATACTCTCTCTATACTTTGAAGCGGTTCGGAATTCGGGTAATGCTAAATCGAAACAAGAGGCATCCACTTACCTTGAATCTATAAAGAACTACCAGAAAAAACTGGGCGAAAAGGTCTTGCTTTCCCCCGGCAGAGTTAAGCTTGAGATTTTGTATAATAAATTCGATGTTTTTAGCCGTTTAATGAAATACTATGGGTTGTTTGGAGGGATATTGCTATTACTTCAATTCATTACTATTTTTGTTCCCCGTTTCAGGCAAAAATATGTTGAAAAGGGACTCATATTAGTTTTATTTTTTAGTTTCCTTCTTCATACGGCAGGCCTTTTGGTTCGCTGGTATTTATCAGGACATGCCCCATGGAGCAACGGTTTTGAGTCACTCACCTATATAGCCTGGGCAACAGTTTTAGCTGGTATTTTCTTTAGCAGGAAATCGGCCATTGCTATTTCGGCTACGGCATTGCTTGCCTCGGTAATATTATCAGTGGCGCATTTAACCTGGATGGATCCTGAAATTACCAATGTGGTGCCGGTTTTAAATTCATATTGGTTATCGATTCACGTTTCTGTGATATCAGCCAGTTATGGATTCTTTGCTTTAGGAGCATTACTTGGTTTCTTAAACTTGGTGCTGATGTTCTTTCGGAATGAAAAGAACTCGACATCATTCAGGCAAATAATATCACAATTAAGTAATATAACAGAAACTACACTAATATTGGGGTTATTTTTAGTAAGCATCGGTACTTTTTTAGGCGGAATTTGGGCAAACGAATCGTGGGGGCGTTATTGGGGCTGGGATCCAAAAGAAACCTGGGCGTTGATAACAATTCTTGTTTATGCATTTGTTGCGCATATGCGTTTTGTACCGGGATTAAAGAGTGCCTTTGTATTTAATTTCGCAGCGCTAATAAGTTTCTCCTCTGTTATAATGACTTATTTTGGAGTCAATTTTTATTTAAGTGGCTTGCATTCCTATGGAAAGGGCGATCCTATTCCTATCCCCGGTTGGATTTATTATGCATTGTTTGTAGTTTTTGCCATCAGTGTATTGGCATATATAAATGAACAAAAGATGAATAAGGGGGAGTTGAAGGCGGAGAAATGAAAGCATGATGGGAAATATCCTTCCGGCTTTAGTCTTCGGTCTTCTGACTTCTGACTTCCGACTTCAGTCTTCCGACTCAATCATCTAAATAAAAACAATAATTCTGTAATAGATATGAAAATTTGGTTTCACACTTTTCTGGAACTCGTAAAAATCCGGATCACCTTTGCGGTAATGCTTACAACGGTGGCAGGATATATTTTATATTCCAATCATTTTTCGGCACAAATGCTTCTTTCAGTTTTCGGAATCTTTTTATTGGCCTGTTCTTCAGCGGCATTAAATCATATTCAGGAATTTCGGTATGACGCATTGATGGAGCGGACCCGAAACCGCCCCATTCCATCTGGCAGAATCAGTGTATTCCAGGCCTGGACAATAGTTATTTTACTGGCCGTTTTGGGTTTACTCCTTATTTATCAGGGATCAAATACAGTAGGAGCAATTTTAGGATTTTCGGCCATGATTTGGTACAATGGCATTTACACGTATTTAAAGCGTGTTACCGCTTATGCTGTAATTCCCGGTTCGGTTATTGGGGCTATTCCTCCTTTGGTTGGATGGGTTGCTGCCGGAGGGACGCTATCACACCCGTCAGCTTTATTGATTGGCATCTTCTTTTTTATCTGGCAGGTTCCTCATTTCTGGTTGCTGCTTATGAAATACGGACAACAATACGAAGTTGCAGGGTTTCCTGTAATTACAAAAATTTATAGTCGCAAATTAATATATGCCTTCACGTTTATTTGGGTGTTGGCAACTGCAATTATTGCATTTATGCTTCCCTATTTTGGTATACTTCGTTCGTATTCGGCTATGGTTGGAATTTTACTATCCAGTATCTGGCTGGTAATTGTTTTTGGAAAGCTTTACCGGGACCACGAGACAGAGTTTAGTCCCAAGAAATATTTTATGCGGTTAAATTTTTACATTCTGTTTATTGTAATTCTAATGGTAGTTGACCATTGGTTGATTTAATCCAGGGAGCAATTAATTCTGAAAAACGTTTTCAAAATAAAATTCGACTCCGCTGATAATGACAAAACTTCAGGATGTCAAAATGAACGATTATGATGATTTAACCAAATGTTCTTTGAAATATTTATGTTAGTTGATAATCAAATTGATAAGGGGTTGCCCTCTTAAAGACTTCATATAATCGTTGGATTACTTTGTTTTTTAAAGCATTTAAAACAAACATCTTTTTCGCTTTCACCAACTTTACTTACATAGTAATATGAAAGCTCTTTATCACACTCTAATTTTATAAATAAGTTTGTAGTTTATTTTAAACCTGCCTCTTAAAATTTTTTGATAAGCTGTAATAAAGAAGATTGATACGAAATATGCCAGTCACGAAGAGTTAATAAATCATTTATTTGAGGAACAATCTCTCTTGTAGGTCACAAAGTACAACTTTGTACTTTGTCAGATATGTAAACTCAGCTATTCGCTATGCATCGATACGATCATTTTTACCTCGCTGTAATTCAACCGAACATATTATTTGAACAGGCATCTCAAATCAAACATGGCATTTTGTCTCAATTTAATATTGAAATAATAGCCGGCAATATATTCCTGTATGCTCTATGCAAAAAAAGAGTTTCTTCAAAATTTAAATGATTGTTTTTACTGAACTCTTCCATTTTTTTACAATACCCGATGGAATATTGGACATAATGGCAGAAGCAATATGTACATTACCTTCTTTTATCAGTGTTAGATCAAAAGTTGTTTTGGAAATATCAATTGCAATAGAATTTTGAAATTTCTAGTATGTTTTTTTAAATTTTAACAACCAGTTTTTGGGATTTAAATCCTTCAATAATAGGTCGTTCCTTAATTTCTATCTGAGTCTGTCCCAAAACTCCTTTTGGGTATTTAATCACTCAATATGTCTTTAACCTGGGAGTCGAAATAATGCGGTTCGAAAGGTGGTTGAATCGGTTAAAACAATTAATAAATGAAAGAAAAATCAATAACATACATACTATTTCAAAGAATTTTAAAAAATTAGTGCTAATAAAATGCAAATCTAAGTGAGGTTGAAGTGTGTAATAATAATTAAATTTACTCCTATAAGTCTAAAATTGTTGATTTTTAGTTTTTTTTATAATCCTAAAGGGATAAATGCTAAAAAATATACGTTTGCAAAAATTCCCTATTGGGGATATAGCTGTAAATAGGACTTATCAGAGTCATTATTCAATTCCTAAACTAAACAACATTGATATACAAGTTGTGGGAAGCAGTTTTTTAAACATTTTAAAATGGCATACAATTTGATATATGTAAATATATACATATTAAAATAAATTAGATTCATTGAAACTTTAAAATTAATTATTATATTATGGTAGAACATCTTACACAAGAAACCTTTAAAAATAAGGTTTTCAATTACGAAGCAAACAAGGAATGGAAGTTTGAAGGGGAGAAACCTTGTTTAATTGATTTCTATGCCGATTGGTGTGGTCCCTGTAAAATGGTAGCTCCACTGCTGGAAGAATTGGCGGAAGAGTTTGATGGGAAGCTAGATATTTATAAAATTGACACTGAAAAAGAGCGTGAATTAGCGGGTATGTTTGGTATTCAAAGTATTCCATCCATCCTGTTTGTTCCGGTTTCAGGTCAACCACAAATGGCCATGGGTGCACTTCCGAAGGAAACATTTAAAAAGGCTTTTAAAGAAGTGCTTCTTGTTGAATAGCAGCTATTCTATAGGTTAGCAAATTATAATTCCATACAATTAGGTCGGGCAAAAAAGCCCGGCCTTTTGTTTTTTTATAAAATGACATTTATATTTGCGTCATAATATCCTAAGGGGGTGCCTTAATATTTCGGGCTGAGATCATACCCTTGGAACCTGATCCGGGTAATGCCGGTGGAGGGATTTAGGCAGTGGAAAGTCATTGCCAATTAGTATTAATCATTTAAATGTTAAAGCATTATGAAGATGAAAATCATTCTGCTTGCATTACTATGCAGGCAATTGACAATTTTCTCACAGTTCGCTGTAATGGGCACTGTGAAAGACGAAACGGGCGCCCCCCTGGTTGGCGCTAATGTATTAATCAATCAAACTTTCAAGGGGACAGTCACAGACCTGGATGGAGAATTTATACTATCGGGTTTAAAACCGGGAAGAATAGTATTGAAGATATCTTTTCTGGGATATATTCCTGTTGAAGAAGTAATTCAGGTGGATAAGGATATTACCCTTGATTTTAACCTTACCCGAAATGTGTTGATGGCCGATGAGGTGGTGGTTACTGCCACCCGGGCCAATAATAATATTCACGTGGCGCAAACATTATTGGTGAAAGAGGATATTAAGAATCAAAATCAGGGGCAGGATGTGCCATATATGCTGGCTATGACCCCATCGTTGGTAACATCGAGCGATGGTGGATCGGGAGTTGGGTACACCAGCTTTCGTATACGGGGAACTGACCTGAACCGGATTAATGTTACTATGAACGGTGTTCCTCTGAACGATTCCGAATCGCACGGAGTTTGGTGGGTCGATCTGCCCGATTTTGCTTCATCTGTCGAAAATATCCAGGTTCAACGGGGAGTTGGAACTTCTTCGGTGGGTAGTGGCGCCTTTGGCGCAAGTATTAATTTTCAGACATTTGCACTCAATAAGGATCCCTATGGCGAAATTAATTCGGCCTATGGATCATTCAATACATGGAAAAATACAGTTAGTTTTGGTTCGGGTTTAATGAAAGACCATTTTACATTCGATGCACGGTTGTCGAAAATTTCTTCCGATGGCTATATTGACAGGGCTTCGAGCAATTTGAAGTCGTTTCATGTTTCGGGTGCCTATTACGATCAAAAAAACCTTATAAAGGTAAATATCTTTTCCGGAGCCGAAATTACTTATCAGGCCTGGGATGGTATCCCCAGCGATATTTTGAAAACAAACAGGCGGTATAATAATTTAGGGGCCTATACCGATAATTTGGGCAATACACGCTATTACGATAACCAAACCGATAATTATCAGCAAGACCATTATCAAATTCAATATTCGCGTGAACTTAATACCTGGTTGAATTTTAATGTGGCATTGCATTATACCAAAGGGAAAGGCTATTATGAAGAGTTTAAAGAAGGCGCTAAGCTTGCTGATTATAACCTGGATAAAGTTGTAATTAAAGATTCTGCTATTGCCAAATCGAATTTAGTTCGGCGGAAATGGCTGGATAACGATTTCTACGGAATTACCTATTCGGTGAATTACCAAAAAGGGAAAGCCACTTTTAATTTAGGTGGTGGTTGGAATAATTATTACGGGCAGCATTACGGAAACGTTATTTGGGCCCAATACATGAGTAATGGATCGACTAACCACCAATATTATTATAGCGATGGTAACAAAACGGATATGAATGTTTTTGGAAAATTTGGGTACCAGCTAACAGACGAATTTTCGGCTTTTATTGATTTGCAGGCAAGGTCGATTGTCCACGATATGGTTGGCGAAGATGACGATCACAGGGTAATTACCCAAAAGCATACCTTTCGGTTTTTTAATCCAAAGGCTGGTTTAAACTATAAACTAGGCGAAACCCAACTACTATATGGATTTTGGGGAATAGCCCGCAGGGAACCTAACCGAAGTAATTTTGTAGATTCCGACCCCTCCAAACCGGTTCCAACTTCCGAAAAACTGGTAGATTTTGAACTGGGGTATTCTTTGTCGTCCGAAACCTTCAAAGCCAATGTGAATTTTTATTACATGGATTATTATGATCAGTTGGTTCTAACGGGCGAAATTAACGATGTTGGATCGGGAATAATGACCAATGTTCCCCGCAGTTACCGCAGAGGTGTTGAAATTTCGCTGGCTTATCAGCCAATTAAAGTGTTGTCGTGGAATGGAAATGTAAATCTGAGCAATAACAAAATAAAAAAATATGTCGATCATATCGATAACTGGAATTATTGGGACGATACCGAAAATCAGCCACTTCAGTATGTTCAGGATCTTGGGGAAACGGATATTTCTTTCTCGCAGGGAATAGTTGCAGCAAGTCAATTTCAATATAGACCATTTGAAAGTGTAACTATTTCGTTGAATTCAAAATATGTCGGCCGTCAGTTTATCGATAATACCTCCAATTCTGCCAGAGTTTTAGATCCCTATTTTATTAACGACCTTCGGTTTAATTCAGGATTTGATATCAAAGGTTTTGTAAGGCTTGAAACTATTTTCAGTATGAATAATATTTTTAATACCTCTTATGAGACCAATGCTTGGCTTTACCAATATATGGCTGAGAATGATTCGAAAGAAAAGGTTTTAGGAACGATGGATGGGTTTTTCCCACAGGCAGGGAGGAATTACATGTTTAGTTTGGTTTTGAAGTTTTAGTTTTAATTTAGTTTTAGGGTTAAAGCCAGGTCGTTTCGGCCTGGCTTTTATTTTTGTATTATTGCATTATTTTAAGCCATGCGTTACTTCGTAGTTTTATATCTGCTCATGCTGTTTATTTCCTGTTCCGGTAAGAAGGAAACCGAGACCAGGAAAGCGTTTCGCTATAACGAGTCGAAAGGGATTACCAATCTGGATCCGGCATTTGCTCGTCGTGAAAATGAAATCCGGCCAATTTTTCAACTATATAACGGATTGCTCGAAATGGACGATTCGTTGAATGTACGTCCTTCTATTGCTAAGAGCTGGACAATATCTTCCGATGGATTAGCGTATGTTTTTACCCTTCGGAAAGATGTTTTTTTTCACGATCATGCTTTGTTTCCAAATGGCAAGGGAAGAAAAGTAAATGCGCACGATTTTGCGTATTCGTTTAACCGAATACACGATTCTAAAATTGCTTCGCCCGGATTGTGGATCTTTTCGCAGGTGGATACAGCCTCACAAAAAGGTTTTAGGGCAATCAACGATTCTACGTTTGCCATACAACTAAAAAAACCCTTCTCATCTTTCCTCGGTTTATTAACCATGCCTTATTGTTTTGTGGTGCCGCATGAGGTGGCAGATTTTTATGGTAGGGATTTCAGAAATAATCCGGTAGGAACGGGACCGTTTATGCTTAAAATATGGCGCGAAGGTGAAAAATTGGTGATGGTAAAAAATCCAAATTATTTTGAAGTCGACAAAAGCGGAGTCAGAATCCCTTATCTCGATGCGATCGCCATCACTTTTATTACCGATAAACAATCAGAATTTCTTGAGTTTTTGAAAGGAAACCTGGATTTTCTTTCGGGTGTTCAAACAGCCTATAAAGACGAACTTATTACCCGCAGCGGTTTGCTTAATCCAAAATATAAGAATAAATACAAATTGCTAACCCAACCTTTTCTAAATACCGAATATCTTGGATTTATGATCGATTCGACCATAATTAAACATCCCTATCAAAGGAAGGCTTTGCGGAAAGCATTGAATTTTGGATTTAACCGTTCGGAATTGATAAAATATCTTAGAAACAATTTGGGAACGCCGGCATATAATGGTTTTATCCCAAAGGGGCTTCCTGCTTTTGATGATCAATTGAATGCCTATTACTTTAATGCCGATTCAGCCAGGAAATACATGGCACAAGCCGGATTTCCCAATGGAAAAGGCTTGCCTGAGATTGTACTAACAACAACAGCCGATTATGTCGACATTTGCGAATATATTCAACACGAGCTTTCTGAAATAAATATTCCTGTTCAAATTGAAGTAAGTAATGGCGCTACATTTCGCGAAATGATTGCACATTCGAAAGTACCGTTTTTCAGGGGATCCTGGATAGCCGATTATCCGGATGCTGAGAATTACCTGTCGTTGTTTTACAGTAATAATTTTAGTCCTTCAGGACCCAATACCACTCATTTTTCGAATAAAAAGTACGATGAACTTTATGAGTCGGCGCTCCGGGAATCAGACGAATCGAGGAGAAACGAATTGTATAAGCAGATGAACCGGATTATTTCGGACGAATCTCCTGTTATTCCCTTATTTTACGATATGGTGGTGCGCATTTGTCCTACAAACATTTCAGGGTTTACAGGAAATGCCATGAATACTTTAAAATTGAAATTTGTGAAGAAATTATAATTTTAGTCTATAAATTTGACTAGTTAAACCTGATTATTGTAAATTTGGTCAAAATTGAAAAGATCATCCGATCATACTATATGCTTTTTTGGGATTAATAATTGAAATTGCAACCGAATAACTAGAAATTCTAATCCGGGAAGTATGTACAAGAATATTTGGGAAGACAGTTACAGATCGGTTTGTAGTATATCTTTCTATACCGATAGTGGTATTAAATTCAACTCTTTAACCGGATTTCGTGTTCAGAATTACATTGTAACCGATGAATTTATTTATCAGGTAAAAAAGTGTAATGAAGTTGTTTTTCAGTTTGTTGAAAACGACGGATATACCCCTTCCTTTTCTGTTAGAATGACTTTTGGGGAATTTAATGAACGCTTAAACCGGATTGTTGAATACGAAAACGAAGGTTATGCGCTAATTGATCTTGATAATCTGGAAATAGATACAGTCCCTTCTCTTATTACGGAGTTTTCTGCAAGCAGCCATATAGGACAAAGTATTGCTTTATTGGGGTTTCATGGCGATCAGGAGAATATGTCGCTCAAAAGTGGCATGATTTCATCGTTTGTAAAAATGGAAACCGGGAAACGCTATGTACAGTTCGATGCTGCTATTAAGCAAGGAAATTCGGGCAGTCCTTTAATCGATTTAAATACCGGAAGAGTAATTGGGGTTGTTGGCTACAGGCTTTCCTCGTTCACCCGCACGTACGAAGCGTTTAAAAATATTATTGACGAAAACCTTCGGTTATTGAAAAAATCGGAAGGGAAAATGAATATTATGGATATCGATCCAATTCAGGTGCTTATCGCGAATCAAAATCAATTAAAACAAATGAGCAGGGAGTTTTATCGAACTTCGATGATGAATTTCGGGTTGGCTCATGAAATTTATACCCTTAAGGGTTATTTGGAATCCGTTGAAGGTGTTTCAAAAAGAAAGAAACCTGTTCAAATATAATTCGATCAGGCTTTTTGCTCTTTTTCCATGTCCTTCATGATTTTGTCCACTTCGTTTTCGGTTTCATACAGTTTTTCCTTGCAAAATTTAAGAAGCTGAGCCGCCCGTTTTACTTTAACAGTGAGGTCGTCTACATCCAGCTCTTCATTTTCCATCAGCGAAACAATCTCTTCAATCTCTTCAATTGCCTCTTTGTAGGTTATTTTCTTCTTTTCCATATTGAAATTTATTTTTTAACGACATTACTTTCAATTTTTCCATCCATTAAACGGGTTTCAATTTCAGCACCTGCAGTAACATCGGAAATCGACCGTACCAGTTTCCCATTGAAATAGGTAAGCGAATAACCACGTTTTAAAATTTGAGCCGGACTTAAGGCTTCCACCAAGTTTTCGAGGTAATTGAGCTTTGATTTTCCTGATTTAACCGTTGTTTTAACCGAAGTGGGCAATCTTCGCTCTAATTGGTGGATTTGTGCACGATGCAAAATTAAATTGAACTTTAGATTCGATTCAAGTTGATATTCGAGTTGATTAATTTTCGCTTTCCGGTTAGGCATTAAAACCTTTAATTTTTGTTGAAAAGAACTAAACAATAAAGTATGCTTGTTTTTATTGGAGAGAACATGCCATTTGGTTTGCGATTGGAATGCATTTACAATACTCTCCAATCGGGTTTTGCTCGCGTCCAGAATATTGTTTGCAAAGTTGATAAGAGAATCTTCCAGATAATCGATATGCTGAGCAGTTTCTTCCATCGAAGAAATAATGTATTCGGCAACGGCAGTAGGAGTTTTAAGGCTGGTATGTGCCACCAGATCGGTAATTGTCTGGTCGCGATCGTGCCCAATGCCTGCCAAAACCGGAATGGGGAATTGGGTTATATGAAAAGCGATGTTGTAATTATTAAAATAGTTCAGTTCTGCCTGAGAGCCTCCCCCACGGATAATCACTACCAAATCGAATTGCTCGTAATGTTGATAAATCTGATCGAATGCCAGGGTAACCGATTTTTCGGTATCGTTGCCCTGCATAGATGCTTTAAACAACACTGGATAAAATTTAAAGCCCCGCTGGTTATTTTTCAGTTGATTTATAAAATCGCCATACCCGGCAGCGCTTTCGGAGGAGATGATGGCGATACGTTGGGGCAAAGGTGGAAATTCGAGCTCTTTGTTTAACTCAAAAACCCCTTCATTTATTAGCCGGTTGATTATTTCCTGTCGTCGGCGTGCCATATCGCCAACAGTAAAACTAGGTTCAATATCTTTAATATTCAGGCTTAATCCGTATAGTTCGTGATACTCAACACTTGCCTTAACAAGAATTTTTAAACCTACTGATAATCGTTGCCCGGTAGACGATTCAAAATAAGGTTTTAGAATTCGAAAGGTGAACGACCAAATATTGGCTTTCGCTTTGGCAATTATTTTTTCCGATCCTGTTTCTTTTTCAATAAGTTCAAGATAGCAATGCCCGCTTTGGTTGGTATTAAAATCGCTTATTTCGGCAACCACCCAAATACTATCCGGAAAAACTCCCTGAATCCCTTCTTTTATGGTCCGGTTTAGCTCAAATAACGAGAGTTTGGAAAGTTCTTCGGCCATAATTAAAGCTTTAACACGGTTGTTGTCAATATTTTATTTCCAGAAATGGCCCGAATAAATAGTATTCCCCGATGCAACGCAGATACATTCGTAAGTTCTATTTCTCCCACCCGGTTCGGTTCAATGGTAAATTCCTGAGAGCTTATTTTTCTGCCCGTTGCATTGTAAAGCTCTATTGTAATTTTATTTTCCTCTAACGCTTCGTGTTGAAGGGTCAATTGAGTAGTGAATGGATTGGGGAAAGCCATTAATTTCCCCTTATGTTCATATAAATCGGGATTTAGCGCAAGCAATGCATTTTTGAAATTTGGAATTCCATAGCCATAAAAATTATCGGGAGTTGCGAAATTGTCGCCAGATTGACGAATTGCAGCGATAATTTCCCTGTTTGTTTTATTTGGTGCTCCCTGCCACAGGCAAGCTGTGAGACCCGCAATAACCGGTGCTGCAAATGATGTTCCACTGCCCTGAACAATTTGGCTATAGATGTTTTGAAGTTTGGTACCCTGACCAATTGCCATTATGTCGGGTTTTACCCGGCCATCGAATGTAGGCCCCATGGAGCTGAAAAATGCTCTCGCCAAATTGGTATTAACAGCACCAACGGTTAAAACGTTAAATGCATCTGCCGGTGCCGAAATATACTTCCAGGAACCGTCGCCTTCGTTGCCGGCGCTTACTACCACAATCATTCCTTTGGCAATGGCCTTATCTGCTGCCAGCGATATTCGTGTTGAATGCCCGTTCATATCGGCATACGTATGGTTTTGAGATGGATTGTTAAATATAGAATAGCCCAATGAGGTATTAATAACATCGGTTCCAATACTGTCGGCGTATTCAATCGCCGAAATCCAGTTATCTTCTTCCACCAGGTATTCGTTCTGATTACCAAAAACGTCATTGGTGGCATCTTCCGAACGTAATAATAAGAAGTTTGCTTTGGGAGCAGTTCCTTGAAACATATTGGGCATATCGCCTCCAATAATGGAGAATACGTTGGCGCCATGTGAGTGGTCGTTATTTACTTCCCCATCGTGATCCACAAAATCTTTTACCCCGAGGATTCTGTTCTCGTCGTGCGCAGATTGAAATGCGGTCATTCCCTGATAATTATTAAATCCGGCATCAATTATAGCGAGTAGCACACCTTCTCCTCTAAAACCTTTGGCATGCAAATAATCGCCTTCGTGAACATGAATTTGGTTATAAGATTGGCCATAAAAGACGCTGTCGTATTCTTCGTTTGACAGCAGATTTAAGCTTTCGGTATAATTATTTAGGCGCACTTTAAACGTTTGGGGAGGTTCAATTTTTTGAACGAACGATATTTTATTGAGTTTCTCTAAAAGGGAGGTATCACCCGTTTTAATAGTAATCGTGTTAAACCACCGGGAAACGTTATGGATGGTTAGCCCCATTTTTACAAGGCTATCTAAATAGTTTTTATTTACCGGGAGATCGGTAGAATCTAATGGAATTTGTTGCCTGGTTCTCCTTTCAATGGCCTTGGAAGAAAGAAACTGAGCAGGATTAGCAAGCTTGTAGCTGGTGTTATTTTTATCGGTGAGAAATAAAATATAGGTACCCGGAGCAGTTTCCTGAACTTGCCCAAGAGAAGCTGTAATGTTGATTAAATAGATTAAAAAACCAAGTATTGAAAGTTTCATTCGTAAGTAATTACATCCCTGGGCCAGGTACCATGCTGTTTTCGTCGGGTTCGGGAATCGATCCCTTCTTTTGATCTATTTCTTTTAATAATTGCTGTTCCCTTTTGTCCATTACTTCGTTGTTTTTGGCGATACCGTTCTCAAACTCTATGGCGGTATCGAAGTTTCCGTCGGGATTAAAATGCTGCCATTTTCCTGATTTTTTATCTTCAAGATAAATCCCGATCCATTCAGGTTTTCCGGAGGGAAAGTTCACCAGAAAATCTCCGGTTCTTTTTCCGGCAACATACGTCGCTGAAAGCTTTATAGTGCCATTTTCGTAGTATTGACGCCATGCACCATCTTTTATATCGTTTTTAAATTCAATTTCCTGCGAAATTTTTCCTGATGCAAAATAACTCACCGAGGTGCCATTCTTTTTGCCTTTTGTATAAATTTCACGGTTCGAAATTACTTTTTCGTAATAGCTGTAGTAATTCCAAACGCTGTCCTTAGCTATGCCCAGGTAATTTCCTTCAGCGGCTTTGGTCCCGTTCTGGTAAAACAATTGGGTATATGCTTTGGTGCTGGTATTGTTGTAAACCATTATGGCTTTTATATTTCCATCGTCAAAATACCGTTTCATAGTCCCAACAGGCTTATTATCCTTGAAAAAACCGGTATATTTCAATTTTCCATTTTCGTAATTGCCTTTCCAATAGCCTTGTTTAAGGCCTTGTTTATCGGTTTGGTTAAAAAGGGTATCGTTTTTTGAAGGAGTATTTTGAGCAAAAACTACCAGTGGCAGTGCAATTAAGCAAAGTATTAAAGCATTACGCATAGGGCAAAATTTAGATTAACTGGCCTTAAAGTTAAAGAAAGAAATTGGGAAATTAATTGAATTGGGGAGGGGAATGTTGATACTTGAAACAATGTCGTTTAGTTTAGGAATTAAATAATTAATACACACTTCGACTCCGCTCAGTGTGACACTATTACCAGTTTTGTCAGGCTGAGCGGAGTCGAAGCCTGCTTCTTAACTAAAAGGCATTGATACTTGAAATATTAAGAAATAAAAAATTAGGAATCATAGAGTAAAATGGCACTACCTCCTAAATGCCGGTAGAACAGGTAATAGTTGGTACGAAATATTTAACAGATTAATTGTATAAAAATTTCTTGTCCAAAAAATTCATTATTTTTTTATCCAAAGTCCATAGCAATGAATTGGTTTCAATGGTTGCATAAATGAGACAAACATCGATCAAACCAATTCCTTTGGATATTAGTTTGTTTTCAAAGGAATATTCTCCAGCCTTTTCAAATAAATTTACTAATTCAATTTTTGGCACATACTGTAAATGCCCTTTGATAAAATTAATCTCTTTTTGATTTAACGCACCCTGCAAAATCTCACCTATTATGGGGTCAATTATCCTTATGCTTAAAGAATTCAAATGCAATTGTAGTTCGTTATAATATGGGTTATTCCCTTTAAAGTATTCAAACCACACCGATGAGTCTACAATAATATTCATTATGAACGGTTTATATCTCTGATTTCCTCTGCGGTGTGCTTAAATTGTAATGGATTAGTTTTAATACTTTCGCCCATTGCCTTTAATTTTTCAATTGAAATATATGTGTTAAGGGCAATTATCATTGCTTCGGTGATGTTTTTAGCTTTCGAAATGGTTTGAGTTTCTTTAACCAGTTCATCGGGTATATTTGCTGTTACTTTCATAATAATGCTATTTTTATATACGCACAAATATACGATATGTAATCGTATATTTGTGCGTATATTTTGTTTTATATTTGTAAAAAACACAATGATATAAAACGAAAAGCTCAGCGAAGGCAAAGCCTCCCGCCGAACTTTCGCTTCATTTAAAAATCACTCACTATAAACGCCTGTAAAAACGTGTTTTTTATTGAAGTTTTAGTTTGGCTATTTGTGGCGGGGTATTTTTAGCACCGGCTTTATTGGCAATTGTATAAATATATCCATTGTAAAATTGAATGGAGGAGTTCGTAAAAGAAAGATCAAAGGCATCGCTTTTAAAGCTGGAAGTACCCAGATAGTTGCCTTTCATGTCGTAGGAGTATGCCTGGAACTTGTTGTTTGTTTTATCCTCCTCTTTGGTGTATTCAAAAACCAGCAGGTTTCCATCCGAATCTATTACCAAGCTTGAGAAATAGGGGAGATGTTCGGGGTAATATTTTCGGTCTTTGTAATTTTCTACCTGCTGTTTATAAGAGTTAACTATTTCCTTTCTTTCTGCTTCGGTCCATTTGTTTTTAGCTGTATAAACACGTTCTTTTTCAAATTCCTGTTCATTTTTCAGGGCCTGTGCATATTGTTTTTGGATATCTTCGTCAGTAATCTTAAGAGGAGTTATATTAAGTTTAAAGGTTGTAATTAATTGTCCTTCGGACGAATATTCCTTTACTTCACCTGTTTTTGGGGAGGCAACAATTAAGTTACCACTTTTTGACGTTCCAAGTTGAAATCGGGTTGCCATAGGGTGTGCAAAAGGAACACTGCAACTCATCATTCCTTTGTCATTTGGAAATTTAATTAAGACTACTATATTATCATTAATTGACTCAAATCCCTGCCAAATTTCTTTGTCAGCACCCGTATTGAAATCAATTATCCGAAGAAAATTTCGTACCTGCTTACTTTTTAACAGCGTAGAGGAAAGTACTGCAAATTTTCCACCTTTTAGGGGTTTAATTGCCAACGGCATATAATCAAGCTTAACGGTTTTTATATAGTTACCATCGAAATCAAAGAAATTTATTCGGCCATCGTAGTCGGACGTTACAAGATACTTATTATCCATAATACCTTCAACCGCTGGAACATATACAAACTGCCCAGGTTTGCTTCCACGGCTTCCTATTTTTTTTACGAAATTTCCGTTTTTGTCGAATTTCCAGATTTCGTATTTATTGCGGTGGCTCATAAAAATAGATCCGTCATTTGCCACTACAATTTTTTTACTTAAGGCCACCGATTGGCCGTGAGCTATGGTTTTATAGTCGTTAAACAGCTCTGCCCAGTTGGCATTTTGGGCAAATTCAGTTACCGGTTGTAGTTGAACGGATTCTTTTTTGTAGAAATCGGAAAGTTTTTGGCTATAAGCAAAACTTATTGCTGCAAAAAGCAGGATTGGTACTAAAATATTTGCTTTCATATAGTATAGATTTAGTCGGTTATATTTGAATAAATTAAATTCCCATCCTCATCGGTAATGGTAATTATAGATTGCTTTTCGTTCCAGAGTTTGTTTGGATCGGAATTGTATAAGGAACGCTCAATTTCCATGTTGGCTCTGGCTATTCGTTCTTCTTTCGCATTTACTTTTTGTTGGTATAAAAATACGCTCAACATAATAAGTACACTTGCAGCAGCAGAGGAAAAGAAAATCCATTTTTTTCGAAATGTATTGGGTTTACTTTTAAATGTAGGATTCTGAAAGAGTTGCTCATCCATGGCTATAAAGGATAAGTATTGATTTACCTGTTCTACCTCTATTTTAGCGGTTTCCCAAATGCTTCTGCATTGCGCACAGTTTTGCATATGGTTGGTAAAGGATTCCATTTCTTCCCGGCTCGCCTCTTTATCTATATACCGCTGTATTTCCAACCTATTCAAACAGTTCATGGTGCTTTGCTTTTAATGTATTTCTAAATTTCGTTATTACCCTTGCCAGGGTTGTTCCAACGGAGGATTGCTTCATGTCAAGTATTTGCGCTATTTCCTCATACTTCAACCCCCGATGATAAAGGATCAGGAGGCTCTTTTCATTTTCAGGTAACAGGTTTAACTCCTGACTGATGATCTTTTTCCGTTCGTTCAGAAAATATTCCGCCTGAAAATCATCACTTTGTAATTCTTTGGTATCGCATTCGTTTTCTTTCCCATTACGGAGTCTCTCCGTACTTTTCTTTGTTTTTAAAAGGTTAATCATCACTTTAAAAAGCCAGGCCTGCGCATTTTGAATTTCTGTTCCCTGTTGAACTTCGTTCCAAAAACGGGTAAACGATTCCTGAACCACATCTTCACTATCGTCCACCGATTGCGTGTATTGAAAGGCAAATCCAACTAATTTTCGATAATGCGTTGTATATATTTCCTTAAAGCTCATTGACCGGATTTGTAAATAAGACTTCCGAAGCATTTAAAAATGACAAAAAAGGTAAACTATTTTTTGAATTATTTGATAAAATAGAATTTATGTTCTATCAATCAAATTAAACATGGATCAACCGAAATTTATAGGGATACTATTTTAGCTGTCGAATATAATTTCTCATTAATTCTACTTCTATGTTGTAATCCAAATTTTCGGAGCATTATTTTTAAGTATTTCAAAATAATCTCATATTTTTATCATTGTAAAGCCTAAGAGGAAACAGGCTCT
>Ga0316608_1000464_pt1 | contig 19303 bp, 18 predicted proteins | sample MIS2016152B_MG_FD_207673 | JGI IMG/M metagenome (GOLD analysis project Ga0316608, IMG submission 207673) | Microbial mat bacterial communities from Middle Island sinkhole, Lake Huron, Michigan, United States - MIS.2016.152B | ecosystem: Environmental > Aquatic > Freshwater > Lake > Sediment...
GCGATCGCTTCATGTTACCTCAAAGCTACTATATGCGAACGTCTGAGGGCGCTAGGTAAAGTTTTGTAACAAAAGACCAGTATTTTGCATAAAACTTGGGGACTGAACCTGATAGATAAATAGAGCTCTAGAATTACCGCTACTTTTGCGGTTCGTCGGGGTTCAGGGTGGATTAGGGCGATCGGTCTGTGGACTAGCCTCAAAACAAACCTCTGGCAGACTCATGTAAAGTAAGGAGTGAAAATGGCAGAAATTATTGGCAATGACTTTCCCCAATCTTTGTTTGGTACTGAGAACTCAGATAATATCTTTGGATTTGGCGGTAATGATACGATTAATGGCTTTGGCGGTAATGATCTCTTATTTGGCAACATTGGTCTCGATCAGCTTAACGGCAATCAAGGTGAAGATACCATCTCCGGCGGCAAAGACGATGACTTCATTCTCGGAGGAATAGGTAACGATTTCCTTCGGGGTGATTTGGATCGAGATACGATCAGAGGGGAAGATGGAAACGACATTTTGTTTGGCGGAAGAGGCAACGATCAGCTTTTTGGCGATGATGGAAATGATACTCTATCTGGCGATCGGGGTGTTGATACCCTAACAGGTGGGACAGGATTTGACGTATTTGTTCTCGTGGAAAACGGGGAAGGCCCAGACATTCTCACTGATTACAATGACGCTGATGATTCAATACAACTGCCAAGAGGTCTAACATTTAATAACCTCCAAATTCAAGGAAGTGGTGCTAATCAGACTGTCATCAGTATTGCTAGCACTGGTGAGCGTTTAGCAATACTAAATGGTGTTTCACCTTCCGAACTTTCAAGTATTGATTTTATTTCAGATACGTCATCGCCAACACCACCACCACCGACAAATACAAGAGATCCTGGCAATTCTCCGGGTGACGCTTTAAACATTGGTGTTCTGAATGGTACTGTTACTTTCAATGAATTTGTGGGTAACACCGATACGAAAGATTATTATCGTTTTGGTGTAGCAAGTCCTATCAATTTCAGCTTATACTTAGACGGTTTAGGTGCGGATGCAGATGTAACTGTATATCAAGACTCCAACAATAATGGTGTGATTGATTCTAATGAATCCAGTATTGCTCGTGGTTCTCAAAGTGGTACTACTTCCGAATCAATCACTCGTAACTTAGGAATTGGCAATTACTTTGTTTTGGTTGAACCTGCTTCCCAAGGCAGTAACACTAATTATACGCTTCGACTTGTCAACCAGACGAGCGAGGCTGCAAATATTGGGGTTCTGGGTGGAACTCGTACTTTTAATGAATTTGTAGGTAGGAACGATCCAGTAGATTACTATCGCTTTAGTCTCAACAGCCCTAGAACGTTTACACTAAGCTTGAATGGCTTGAGTGCGGATGCAGATGTAACTGTATATCAAGACTCTAACGATAATGGTGTGATTGATTCTAATGAATCCAGTATTGCTCGTGGTTCTCAAAGTGGTACTACTTCCGAATCAATCACTCGTAACTTAGGGATTGGTAATTACTTTGTGCTCGTTGAGTCAGGTTCTGAAAGCAGTAACACTGGTTACAATCTGACTTTATCGGCATAGCTTGAGCAAGTAAATTATAATTGTTCCTTTTCCAAAGAGCGATCGCCCTTTTTCCCAAATAACCAAAAGGGCGATCTGCTTCAATATTTCCTCATTCAAAACTTTGAGAAGTACAGGTTAACAATTAGCCCAACCGAAGGACACAATCGAATATAAGGATAATGTTTAATGAATAGACTGACTCTCCTTCTGATCGCTGGTTGTTTGTCAATTAACACAATTGAGATAGCAAAAGCTAACCCCAATCAACTGGCACAGTTACCACAGCCTCAATCTATTTCTTCTCAATTGCAATTTTTGAATGGAACTTGGGAAGGCACGTATTCCTGTGGCCAGGGTTTAACACGATTTAAATTAGCGATAGCAGCAAATAGTACAGCATAAATTGATGCAGTTTTTACTTTTTTTGCTCATCCGCGTAATCCTTCCGTTCCTTCTGGCTCTTTCAGAATGTTAGGTACATATACAAGTTTTAACTCTCCAGAAATACCAGGATTACTAGAATTAAAAGGAACAACTTGGATTAATAGACCTTCTGGTTATTTGACTGTCGATTTGCAAGGTAATGTCTTTACTTCAGAGAAGAGAATTATTGGTGAAGTGACCAGCAGCGGTTGTTCTAAATTCGATATAATTAAGACGGGTATTTAACTGTAGTATAATTGCCCATATATTATCACTAATCTCAAAGTGCGATCGCCCTTATTGTCCGAAAGTGCGATCGCTCTTATACCGTGTCGAATCCCAAAGGGCGATCGCCCTTATTGTCCGAAAGTGCGATCGCCATTCCTTAAGTTAAAATATAACTTGTCAGATTAGATAATATAACTGATCAGATTCAGAAAGGACAAGTTATGCCTGTAAACTGGAGAGAACATATCGTTAGTACCCCCGATGTACTGCGAGGTAAACCAAGAATCAAAGGGACTAGAATTCCCGTTGGCCTGATTTTAGGTTATTTAGCATCAAATAACACTGTCGAACAAATCATGGACGAGTTTCCAGATATTGTCAAAGAACAGATAGCTGCTTGTCTTGATTATGCTCGCGATTTGTCGGATTTTGAAACAGTTGCCTAATGAGTTTAAGATTGTTCATCGATCAATGCGTTCCTAAGTCTATTATTCAAATCCTTCGTGATACCGAGCATGAAGTTTTTGTATTGGGAGATTACATCCCAATTGAATCTCCCGATACTATTGTCATTGCCAAAGCTCAGGAATTAAATGCCATACTTGTTTCTCTCAATGGAGATTTCGCTGATATTGTGACTTATCCACCAAGTTCATATCAAGGAATCATTTCTCTTCAACTGAGAAATCACCCGGAAATTATTCCTCAGTTGATGTCAAGGCTGACAGAATACTTATCATTGCACGATAGTGAGGAGCATTATCGAGGTAAATTACTACTGGTAGAAGTTTACAGAATTCGCATTCGAGAGTAAAAATTGATAGCGATCGCCCTTTTTCCCCAAATAACCAAAAGTGCGATCGCCTTTTCCATGTCGAATCCCAAAGGGCGATCGCCCTTATTTTCCGAAAGTGCGATCGCCCTTCCCTAATTTACCGCACGTTTGAGAATTTGACCGACAACTCCGTACCTGTCGCCAACCAACCCATCGAGTTCGTGTTCAATATCTTCCAACCAGCCCAGCTTACTCGTCCACTTACCATTAGCTAATTGTCTAGCTGCATGAGTTGGAATACCGATTGAGTCAACATATATCGCTATTTTCTGATATCCAACTTCTAATAGATCGCCCTTACAAATTTCATATCCCAGCGTTTCATAAGCCTGAATATACGCTTCTAGAGTCTCCTCTTGCAGCACACCTTCTGGCCAATAAAATTGCTCTCCAGGTATCGGTTGCCACCAACGATCGTCTTCCCCAGCAGCCCATGCAAAGCAGTTATATTCTTGAGATTTGAGACTGGTAACTTGATAATCCGTGCGAGACAAATTCGGCCACTTAAATTCAAATTCGGGTCTTCTATACATTCTCTTCAATCGCGTAGCCTTGATTTCTACCCCACTCAATCCAAGCTGATGCCATCTGTTTTATCCTTCCCCTTTGTTCTGGTTTAACCGGATTTTCACCCGTAATTGCACTCAAAGCCGATAACCAGTAAAGGGGATTTTTTTTCAATTCCGATAGCAACAGCGGCACAATTTTACTGCCCATATTAATAATTTCCAGATACGCCGGATGCTGAGACATTTGGGCAGTTGAAGACAGCCCAGCAACCTCTTTTTCCCAATCCGAGGCTAGTGCATAAAATCTGTCAACTACCTCTGGGGAAAATTCCGCACTTTTGTTGAGGATATTTTGAGGATTATTGAGTGAAAGGCTTTCTGGTTTTGCGAGTAAGTTTTCTATGCCTATTAAAACTAATTCTTCTATCGATAGATTCAATTCTCCAGCGAGTTTTTGTAACTTCAGGAGGCGCTCATCTGAAAGGGCGATCGCGATCGTGTTCATCGGGCTTACAAACTAGGATGATACCTTAAGTATAGCAAATAAATTACTGATATTTAGTCACCGTTAAATCAACTTGTATGGTGCCCCGGACATTGATTATTTCGATTTCAACAGGTTTTTCGGATCTGACGCACCCTACAAACAGCATTTCGATCGCCCTCACCACCAACTTGAAAACTAAATCCAGTCCGGGCTGAATCACCGGGAGTCCAGAAGTATACAATAGAGGTTGCGGAACCGGCACACCGCCCGATCGCGCCCCCCAGCAATTTGCTACCCTAAAAATAGAATCTCCCCTCCCTCGAACTCCCTCCCATGAACAACGCTTCTCCCCTGATTCAAACCGTCACACCCGAACGCTGGGCCGGCTTAAGCATGGACTTTATCGGGGCCGGTTACGCGGGTTTACTGGTCAAAAACGGCCGCGTCGTGCGTACCCTGAAAGCGGGGCGGCATTTCACCTTTGCCCTTCCCTTACTCGAACAGTGTCAAATTGTCCTGGTAGACACCAAACTCCGCAACTTAGACGTACACTCTCAGGGCGATTTTTTGTCTAAAGATCGGTTTTTAATTGATGTTACACTGACAGTTATTTATCAAGTTATAGATCCGAAAAGAGTAGCATTAGAATTGTCCGATCCGATCGCTGCTTTAGCAAGTGCAGTTAAAGATTGCATGGGAGTTGCGATCGGGCAAATTCCCCTCAACCAGCTTATCAGTCAAGGACGGCTGTTGCTGCGCCAAAATTTACTCGATCGCGTCCAAGACTTCTACACATTAGGATTTAATTTAGAAGATGTCAGAATTGGCGATGTCAGCTTTCCCGAAACTAACGGAGTTATTCGCCAAGTTGAAGGAATGAGTGCTAGACAAGAAGCCGAAAACTCCGCCGCCCTACAAATGAGAATAGCCGAAGCAGGGCGACCAATTCTGCCTCAAGCTCCCGTACAACAGTTAAACTTAATATCAGCTCAATCTCCTGCAAATCTGCCAACTTCTGATACAGCAGGATTCGATCGCGATTTAAGAGAACTGACACAACAACTTGCTCAAAACAGTCTCCCACCTGCGAGAAATCCCCCCCAACTTGCACCGACGGTATTAGCAAGTAGCGATCGCCAAACAACCGCATATTTAGTATACAAACTTTCTGGACAGGCGATCGCCCTCACAGCAAATCCCTTTACAATTGGACGGGAACCGACTAATACATTAGTGTTACAAGATCCGCAAAGTTCGCGCTACCACGCTCAAATCCGCCGCGCCAATGACGAACAAGGAAAACAGCGATATCAACTTGTAGATTGTGGCAGTTCCAACGGCACTTTTGTTGGTGGACAAAGACTGGCTGCTAACGAACCTTTCTGGCTAACTTCCGGCTGCGAAATTGCGATCGGCGACCAAAGATGGACGTTTCAAGGTTCATAATCGAGAGATATGAAGATTTTTTTAAACAGCAGATAAACACAGATTAATTCCATCATTCATCTGTCAGGTTTCTGTAGGGGCGTTACCAAGAGTCCCCGCCCTTCCGACACAGCTTGACAAAACCTTCCTCCCGAATTCCCAATACTTCCAGGTAGAATTCTCTAACCAACCCTAGGGGGGATATCTCCACAAGCGTTTCGATCGACAATCTGCCAAGATTGAGAATATAAGTAGAGGACAACGCCATGAGCTTTTCTATACAATCGCTTTATAATTGGTACCGTGACACGATCCGCAACCCCAAATACCGCTGGTGGATTATTCTCGGAACCCTAGCATATCTGGTAAGCCCGATCGACATTGCGCCCGATTTCCTACCCGTTGTCGGACAAATTGACGATGTGGCGATCGCAGTGCTGCTGATTTCCGAAATTTCCCAAATGTCGATCGACTATTTTAAATCCCGCCAGACTCAGACAAATTCAGCATCCCAAGCCACCGGCAGCGCTTCTGAAGCTAAAGCCAGCACCGTTGACGTCGATGCAGTTTCAGTACAATAACTGCCAAAAAAAATATCTGTTAGAGCCCCGACTTCTTCTGCGAAGTCGGGGCTCTGGCTATTGTGTAGCACTTACAGATGGGGCGCTAGAAACCGGGTTTTTTACGAAAATACTTCCTTGGAGCATCGCAGATTGGACAAAAAACTCGGTTTCTTTCGTCGGTGCGTAAATCCTGTTTTTTTTAGTGCTCCAAAGCTGGTAATTTTAACAGTGGTGAATCTCTGTTAATAGCGAATTTTGATAGATGAAATTTAGCGAAGTCGTAGAAAAACTTAATTTAGCCAGCAGTCGCAGCCTCACAGCGTCGGTTGCTACCGATCCAGAAATTACTGGCCCCGCCCCAGTTGATGAAGCCCCATCGGGGACAATCAGTTACATAGAAGGTGCTAAATTTGCCGTTCATACAGCCTCGACAAATGCTTCTGCCTTAATTCTGCCCTTAGATGAAAGCCTCCAGGCGAACTGTGACGATCGCAATATAGCTTGGATAGCCGCAGCCGATCCGCGGCTGCTGTTTGCTCACACGATCGCCCTTTTTTATCAACCCTTTCGCCCAGCAGCAGAAATTCATCCCGCAGCCACCGTTCACCCCTTAGCACAAATTGGTGAAAATGTCTATATCGGCCCCCACGCCGTTATTCAAGCCGGAGTCAAAATTGGCAACAATGTTTGCATTCACCCAAATGTGGTAATTTACCCAGATGCGGAAATAGGCCCCGGCACTGTTTTACACGCTAACTGTGTGATTCACGAACGTACTCGCATCGGGGCAAATTGCGTGATTCACAGTGGTGCGGCGATCGGGAGCGAAGGTTTCGGGTTCGTGCCGACAGCCTCCGGGTGGGTGAAAATGGAGCAGTCTGGATGCACGGTATTGGAAGAGGGCGTTGAGGTGGGCTGCAACAGCACCATTGACAGGCCCGCTGTTGGAGAAACTCGCATTGGTCAAAATACCAAGATTGACAATTTAGTACAGGTAGGTCACGGCTGTCAAGTTGGGAAAAATTGTGCGTTTGCTGCTCATGTTGGCATAGCTGGCGGGGTCAAAATTGGCAACAATGTAATTTTGGCTGGTCAAGTGGGAATTGCTAATCAAGCTAAAATCGGAGATGGGGCGATCGCCACAGCCAAAGCGGGAATTCACAGTGACGTGCCCGCAGGTGCGATCGTGACTGGTGTGCCGGCAATTCCCCACAAACTATTTCTGAAAGCCGCAGCCATCTACAGCCGCCTTCCAGAAATGTACCAATCTTTGAGGCAAATTCAGCGTCAGCTCGATCGGTAGCCATGAGTTATTAGCTATGAGTTATTAGTCATACCAAATCCGCTGTTATTACCAGTCTTTTATTCAGTCTGGGCTTGAGTGGACTTCCTATGTGTAGTAGGGATTTCAATCGCCGATCGATCTAACAGAACAGCCAGATACCCGATTACGTTTAATTAGAGCGACCTACTTAAATATTTTTAGTAAAACAGGTGACATTAAGTATATATTATTTATAATTCTACAAAAAAGTTTGATGACAGAAACTGCAACAACTCCACTGACAGGAAAAGCCCTGCTTCAAAAAGTAAAAGAACTCGAACACTTGCGCCGGCGAGAAACCGCAAAGCTCTGTGGCTATTACTCGACTACAAAAAATCAACAAATCCGCGTTAATCTCACCAGTTTTTACAACGCAGTCTTGGCGGCAAAAGGTATTCCCTTAAGTCAAGAAGGCAGGAAAGATGGTCGAGGTAGAGAAGCAACTTATCGGGCCATCGTCCACAAAAACGGTCAAATTGTGATAGGTACGACTTACACCAAATCGATGGGGTTAATACCTGGAGACAAGTTTGACATCAAGCTGGGTTACAAGCACATTCACTTGATTCAAGTGGATAGCGATCGCACTTTGGACGCAAATAATAGCTTGCTGGAAGAAGCAGAGGAGGCAGATAATTCCGAGGATTAAGGCTGGCGCGATCAAAAGCGGTGCCCTGTAGCCGAAGGGTAGAACATAAATTAATAAATCATATCATGTCGGAGCTCAAAGAAGGAATCGCGACATGAGATCAAAAGTAACAACAAAATCGTTCTACTTTGTTGTTACTTTTGTTGAAATCGATCGGACTGACGATCGATCATCCCATAATCTGTTCTAGTTGCGAGGCGATCGCCACCCGTTAAATGTGGAATAACATAACTAACCTGCGACTGCTGTCGCCGTCAATACCAGCAATTGTCAAAATAATCTATTTTTTCTCAACTTGGGTTGGTTTGTGGCTTCCCGTAGCGATTGTGCTAGCGATCGCCCTCAAATGGCATCCACCCCAACCCTTGGGAAACAAAAAACTACCTTTACTCGGTTCCCTCTACCTAATTGTCCCCTTGATTTTATGGGTAACAACCAGGATCGAAAATACATCTTTTGCTGACTGGGGTTGGTATTGGGAACCCGAAGTTGTGATGTCATTACTGCGGGGATTAGGATTAGGAATAATCAGCTTAGTAATTTTATTCAGTCTGCAATTAACCGCCGGCTGGATCGAGCTAAAAATTAGCGAAAATTCCACCGAAACAGGCGAAAAAATCATTAATCCTTGGCGCTTAATCCTGAGCCATTCTAGTTTATTGACTCTGTTATTAGCAATGTGGATTAGCGGCACAGAAGAGTTAATCTTTCGTGGCTGCTTCCAAACAATACTCCAGCAAGATTACTCAGTGCTAATAGCAGCAGCGATCGCCAGTTTAATTTTCGCCATCGCCCACCTAATTTGGGAAACAAAAGAAACCCTACCTCAACTACCAGGATTATGGCTAATGGGGATGGTGTTAACACTAGGTCGCCTAGCAGATCATGGTAGTTTAGGATTAGCGATCGGCATTCACTGCGCTTGGATTTGGGGTATAACTACCTTAGATACAGAAGGCGCAATTAAGCCTACTTCCAGCGTACCCGAATGGATTACAGGAATAGCAGAAAAACCCCTAGCAGGTGCAGCCGGAATCCTGTTATTGCTAGCAACAGCAGCCGTGCTTTTGTCAATAAAAAATTAAAACATAATACCCAAAACCCCTGAAAAAAGACCCATTCACTTCCTCACTTCCTCACTTCCTCTGCGCCCTCTGCGGCCTCTGCGGTAAAAAAAAAAGAATAGATTCAACCAAGCGAGAACAGAAACCACAAAAAAACACAGATAAAACAGCCATTAACCTGCATTAAATAGCAGTAAAAATTCCGACATTAATCTAACCGATCGATCGTCACAATCGCGATCGGATGCAGCGCCTCAAAACCAGTCAAATTACCCACAGGTATAGAGCGCGACAACTGCACTTGCACAATCCGGTAACTCCAGTGCGGTTCCCGGTGCACCCGCTCCTCCATCCAACTCAAAACAGTAGCAATATGTTCCAAAGTAGCCAAAGCCAGGACCATCGAACCCCCAGGTAACAGCCGCAAAGCGCAAACACCCAAAATTTTAGTTAACCCGCCACCACTACCCCCAATAAAAATCCGGTGCGGGGGGCGCAAACGGTGCAAGATTTCCGGGGCGCTACCGTGAATCGAGGTCCCATTTTTTACCTCAAAGCGGCTAAAGTTAAGTTCGATCGCACAAGTACCAGAAACCGTTTGTTCGATCGCGTACACCTGAGAATCAGGAAACAAGCGAGCAATTTCGATCGACACAGAACCATTTCCAGCACCCACATCCCAAACAACCTGTCCCGGTTGCAGAGCCAATTGGGCCAACACCAGCACCCGCACTTCCCGTTCCACCGTCAAACCCGGGCGATCGCCACAACCGATAAAAGCTGCATCGGGTATTCCCAACAAAGGCAATTGCGTCAAATCCAAAGGAACCGCCGCGAGCGGCGACGAGCGCAGCATCACCACCACGCTCAGCGGTGCAAAAGACTCTCTCAGCAAAGCTTCCAGAGGCGATCGGCTTACCCGTTCATTAGCCCCTCCCAAATTTTCGCAAACCCAAAACTCGTAGCGTGTGGGCAAATCTAGAGCTTTCACCAAACTTGCCAGTGCAGCCGGAGTATGAGTTTCGTCTGCCAGCACCGCAATCTTCTCCACACCTAGCTTCAGCTTCGCCGTCAGCTCCTCAAAATAGCGTCCTTGAGATCCTATACAATGAGCATCTTGCCAAGGGATTTTCAAGCGATTAAAAGCCAACTGTACACAACTGACATGGGGGTGAAAAGTCAATTTTTCTGGTGGCAATTGGGCAATTAGTAACTTTCCCCAGCCGTAGAACAGGGGATCGCCGGCCACCAAAATCACAATTAGTTGAGCCGAGGGCCCAGGGGAGGATTCTACCGTCTCCGCAGCAGGCTCTAAATCGGTTCCAGGAGCCAACCAGCGCCGAATTTCCAGAATTGCCTCGGTCAAATCTGACAACACCCAGCGCTCGCAGGAGAGCTGCGGAAAATAGCTCAAATGCCGATCGCTCCCTACTAATAGAGCGGCCATTTCTACAACCTGTCGCGCCGATTCACTCAGCCCAGCAGCTCCATCTAAACCTATACCAACTACGTGTACTGTCACTTTTTCAGCTCAAAGGAAAAAATCAGAATTACTAATTTTTCCTGATTTCTAATAAGTTTTTTACTTGACTTTGTTGCCAAGCCAAAATAATTAAACCATTTAATCTGCCACCCTAAGACTTACACTCAAAAATCCGGTTTCTTCTAAGAAATCTTAGGTTTGGCGATGCCTTTGCGGGTTGTTTTGAGTTTTCCGTTTCTCGTTAAGTGAATTTGTCAACTCAAAACTCAAAACTTCCAACTCAAAACTTACTTTCGACGATCGGCTCAAAACTCCAAAACAGGCCAGTCTGGTTCCCGATAGTAGCTCATCATATCGTCAAACTTCCGCAGTTCGGCCCGGTGCACGACAAGTTCTTGGGGCGTGTCTAGCCATTGATCATTTAACTCATTTACCAGAGTGCATAAGCGCTCTCGTTCTAGGTTTGGCCCGATGTCCCCAAAATAGCCCAGAGTAATGTGCGCCGTCAAATGATATTGCTGTTCAATTCCCAAGGCAATTAAATCGGGATTTTGATAGATCGATCGGCGAAACTCCAGAATTTGCTTGTAAGAGTTTTCATCTGTCGGTGCTAAACAGACACCCACAGCTCTCGTCATCATAATGAAGCCCAGAACTATCCAGCGAATCTCGGAGCCACTTACCAGGGCTGGTTTTGAGGCCACGAAACAATCAGCTATCTGCGATCGCAGTTGCCCCTCAAATTTAGGATTTTGAGCGGTGACATCTCGATAAGCGCTGTTCCAAATTAAATCTGCCAGTGTTAAATGGAAGCTATCAGGAGGTAGCGCCACGAGGGAGCCGGGACTAAGTTCGTGCAATAGCCGTTGTTGGCAGGACTGCAAGTTAGTATAAAGTGCAGCATTTTCTAAATCTTCCGCCGCAGGTGGCGTAATCACCGAATAGCCGGGAAAAGGTACAGGAACTCTGACACCGGCTTCGTCCGGTTTAAACTTGGTAGATTCCTGAATGTGTTCTACCTGGGACTTGTAGGAGTCCGGCAGCGTCATGCGCGCTACCCTATTCACGTAAGCTTGATAAGTATCGTCCAATCTCGATTTCCTCGCGCTAATTAATAGCTTTGGGCACTTACTCGACTTGAAAATTGTTAGGGCTGGCGCTGATCACGAAAAATCTATGTTTAGAGAGAGCGCGCGCTGTTGACTGTGACAGAATTTGTCACGATCGCACAAATCCTAACTTCAAATTCTAGATTGTTGAGAATAGTGCAAGATGTAAAAATTATCGAATAGAATCTTTAACTATTCGTAACAAACTTTATTTGACACTCCCCAGCCTAAAGGCGTGGGGATTCTTTGTTCATAGAGCTAACGTGCTGCGGACAGGATTTCTCCAATCAGAGTAGAGGTCAATTCTCCCAAAGCGTTGCTTGCGTTAATCGCAAGGGTTCCGATATGCCCTACCGTACCCAATCCTCGACTCAGGATATTTCTAGCTGCGTTTTCATCCCTGTCAAGAGTGCATCCACACTTGCAAACGTGCGTCCTAGTGGATAGCGTTTTCTTCACAATTGCACCGCAACCAGAGCATTCTTGGCTAGTGTATTGCGGATTTACCGCAACCGTAACTCTTTCAAATACTTGACCGAAATATTCAATCCAGATACGGAACTGATACCAAGAAGCATCGTTAATAGACTTAGCCAGACAATGATTTTTCACCAGATTTTTAATTCTCAAATCTTCGTAAGCTATCAAGTCGTTAGACTGAACTACGCACCTTGCAAGTTTTATTGCATGGTCTTGGCGTTGCCTACTTATTTTGAGATGGCGTTTTCCTAAAATCTGTCTAGCTTTGCCTCTATTTTTTGAACCTTTTACTTTCCTAGATACACGACGATGAGAACGTCTGAGAACTTTTTCACCTTTTCGGAGGAATCTCGGATTTTCAACCGTGACTCCGTTGGAATCAGTGTAATATTCTTTCAGCCCAACATCTAATCCGATAGTATTTCCAGAAGGCTCCGTGTTTTCTTTCCGGTCAACACTAATACAGAATTGAACGTACACGCCGTCTGCACGTTTTACCAATCTCACCCGTTTTATTTGGGCGATTTGATAGAAATGCAAATCCCGTGTTCCCTTTAATTTGAGTTTACCAATTCCTTTTTTGTCGGTGAAGTTTATGGTTTTACGATCTTCTGCAAGTTTCCATCCAGTTGATTTATACTCAACTGAGCGACAGTCTTTCTGAAATTGTGGATATCCTTTTTTACCAGGAATTGACTTTTTGCAGTTCTCGTAAAATCGGGAGATAGCAGACCAGGCTCGTTCAGCACTGGATTGTCTAGCTTGAGAGTTAAGTTCGTCGGCAAACGGGAAGTTATGAGCCAATACAGCACAATATTTATTCAAATCGTACTTATCTATTTTTTGGTTGTCCATCCAATAGCGCAAACAGCTATTGCGGACAAATTGTGCTGTACGAATCGCTTCATTTACTGCTGCAATCTGACTGGATTTTCCGTAAGCTTTGAACTCAAAAACTAGCATCGCCTTACCTCCTGCCTTATGCTAGATATTTCAGCACAAGATTGGCTGGTATCGTAACAAAGGTTTACAATTAAAGCCGTCCTAAAAGGACGGGGTTTTAACCCTCCGCTACGCTCCGCCCAATTTCCTGATAATACACCATTACTGGGTCGCTTTGTGCTAGAAATGCAAATTTACCTTTTTTGGGGGGAAGACGATTTCGCGATCGCGCAAGCTGTGACAAGTTTACGCCAAAGTGCCGTTGATCCCAACTGGGCTAGTTTTAACTATGACAAAATTATTGCCGATCGAGCGGATGCCGTGATCGAAGGACTCGATCGAGCCTTGACGCCCCCCTTTGGTACTGGCAGCCGTTTTGTCTGGCTGGCAAATACGACTGTAACGCAGCAGTGTCCACCAGAACTTTTGGCCCAATTGGAACGGACTTTGCCAGTGATCCCCGACACCACCGTGCTGCTGCTAACATCCGTCAAAAAACCTGACAGTCGCCTCAAGTCTACCAAGTTACTCGTCAAGGCCGCCGCCGAAGTGCGGGAATTTTCGCCGATTCCGCCTTGGAATGACAAAGAATTAGCCCAACGGGTGCGCCAAGTCGCTGGCGAACTTGGAGTAAAATTGACCGCGACGGCGATCGAACTTTTGGCCGAATCCGTCGGCAGCGATACCCGTGGGCTATATAGCGAACTCGAAAAATTGCTGCTGTTTGCGGGCAACCGCAGCCAACCTCTGAACCCGGAGGAGGTAGCAGCATTAGTGCACTGTCACGCCCAGAATACTTTCCAGTTAGCCGATGCTATTCGATCGGGAGATACCCCCCTAGCTTTGGAGTTATTGGCGGGCTTAACGAGCCACAGCGAGCCTGGTTTAAGGATTGTGGCTGGCTTGACGAGTAAGTTTCGGATTTGGCTGTGGGTGAAGGTGGCGATCGAATCGGGCGATCGCGATGATAAAATTGCTCAAGCTCTAGACCTCGGCAATCCCAAGCGAGTATATTATTTTCGCCAAGAAGTCAAGAGCGCCAGCTTAGAACAACTGCAAAAAACTTTGCCTTTACTGCTAGAATTAGAAGCCTCTTTAAAGCGGGGGCGAGAAGAAATATCAACCCTGCAAACCAAAGTGATAGAACTCTCTAGCTTGTTTCGCTAACGGCGCTATATTGAACGATTCCGCCGGTAATGGTCTCTTATATTTTTGTTAGGTGGGCGGGTGGTGTGTCAAATCTAGGGTCGTTGGGTTGAGTTTTGATTTTTTCTCTGTGTGTCTTCGCAAATATTCTTGGATTATTTCTGAACTCTGGTTTTTCATAGTTATGGATGGCGTTTGTGTTGACAGGGTGCTATTTTTATGCTAGGTTTGCTACAATGCGGTGTTGTTTTTTAGATGGGCAAGGCTACAGATTCGATCGGTAAGTAATCTGCGATCGATTCAAAACTAACCAGCCTATACAAAGGTCGATCGGGATACCACGATTTTTAAATTTGGTTGAAAATGGTTAAAACAATGGTTAAAAGCTTTAAAAAAAATATATGACCATGTAAAATAGGGCGATGCTCCGCCCAAATTTACGCCTGTGGACAACAGTTGCGGATCGACTCCCTTGGTGAAACCAGAAAGCAGCCTCTCTAAAAATTACTTCTAGTTGAATAGTGAAGCGATTTGATCAGTTTAGCCAAGTTTTGTATAGCAGCGCCAGCCATGACACAACAGAATCTGCGGGAACTTCTCAAGCAGGGCGATCCAAAAGCGATCGCATCTAGCATCAACGGTACACTCCAACCCAAAGGCATCAACGCCGAGGTGACGCGGGACAACGGCTGCCTCCACATAACTCTGGAGTCAGGCAAAGTACCGAGTCAAATGGCATTGGTCGATTTCATCCGTAACGGGATGACGAAGTTGGGAGTCGAATCCATTCACACGGTAAAAGTCTACGGGCGTCGGGCGGGCGATCGCTCGCCAGCCTGGGAGGACGAAATAGAGCTGATGCCCGCGCCGGGGTCAATGCTTGATCCAGACGAGGGTTCAAGGCCTAACGACTCCTCCGGTTTAGATGATGACGAGTCCGAAGGCTCAGAATATTATCAAGAGGAAGAGTTCGATCGAGACGAAGACGAAGATGAGGACGAAGACGAGGAAGACGAGGAAACTCCGCCTCCGAAAAAGCAATTCCCCAAATGGGCAATACCTGTGGGAGTCTTAGTGCCTCTTGTGGCGATCGCAGGACTCTTCTTTACTGGTAATTTACCATTCGTGAGCAGTTCGACCTCAGAACCAAGCGCCCCGGTCGCCGCTTCGCCCAAGCCCAAAGCCTCACCACCCGCGTCTAAAGCTGCCACACCCTCTCCCGGTGCATCTGGGGCCGCTCCACAGGCAGCCTCAACAGCCCCCGTCGCCACTCCTAATGCTGCTAAGCCGGCAAGCCCAGCGGCATCTGCCACACCCAAGCCTGCCTCTGGCGTACCCAAAGCCACCGCGCCCAAGTCTGACCCTTGGAGGGAAGCGGTTAATCAAGCTCAGAGTGCAGCAATTCTGGCCCAGACGGCTCAGTCCCAAACTGAGTGGAACGCAGTAGCAAGCCAGTGGCAAAAAGCTGTTGGGCTGATGAGAGCCGTGCCACCAACCAGCCCGAACCATCAAAAGGCTCAGCAAAAAGCGGCAGAGTATCAGGCAAATCTGGTTGTCGCCAACCGTAGGGCGGCGGCGGCGCCTTAAGTAAGAGTTTTGAATTTTGAGTTTTGAGTTTTGAGTTAAATACCCGATCGGTAAAAAGTTAAAAGTAAAAAGTCAAAAGTAAAGAATCTTGTTTTTACTGAAAGCTTTGTTACTTTTGACTTTTTTAAATTTTACTAAAAAATCCCAATAATATAGCATTTCTCAATCGAGTCAAGTACAGTACCGCCATTTCACCAATTACCAATCACCTCGATTTAAAGTCTGTACCCGAAAGTCCTTGGAGTGAAAACATCCCTGGGGCAGAAGTAAATCCCGCAGCACAGCTCGTAACTACCCTGAATGCACAAATACTCGAAAAAGTCAAGCGCTTGTGGGAGAGGGAAAATTATTATTGGGGATGGAAAAATCTACAGGGAGTATGGGAGTTGTTGTCCCGTTCGGCTTGCCAGAAGCAGGGTCTGGCTGGTACAGTTGGATGCGATCGCGCCCAAGTCTTTTTGCTTGGTATAGCGCTTGATCGGAGGCGGCAATCAGAATTTCGGCTCCCGATTCAGATCCAGGAACCACAGTCGCTACGCCCAAACTGAGGGTGACGTACTGACTTACCTGAGAACCTGCGTGAGGAAGCTGCAAAGCTGCGATTTTGAATCCTATGCGTTCGGCTACTTTTACAGCCCCTTGAATCTTGGTATCCGGCAAAATAACGGCAAATTCTTCGCCTCCGTAGCGAGCCACTAAATCGGCGGGGCGATGGACAGCATCGCCGATCGCCCGGGCGACTTGTCGCAAACATTCGTCTCCGCCTTGATGCCCGTAGGTATCGTTGTAACTCTTAAAATAATCAATATCGCAAAGAATTAGGGACAGGGGCGTTTGTTCCCGCAACTGTCGGCGCCACTCTGTTTCCAGATATTGGTCGAACCGGCGCCGGTTTGCTAGCTGGGTGAGTTCGTCCGAAGTGGCTAAGCGCTCTAATTTGAGATTCGCCGCCTGCAACTGCTGGTAAAGTTCTGCTTGCTTGATGGCGATCGCCAACTGGGTGGCCAAAGCAGACAGCAACTCTACCTCCAACTGCATCCACTGTCTGGGGCTGCACTGGTGGACCATCAGCAGCCCCCACAAATCCTCCCCTTGTACCAGCGGCACTACTAAATAAGCTTTGACATCAAATTGTGCGAGCAAATCAATTTGAGCTTGTGGTAAATCGGCGGCGCAGATATCTGCGATCGGTCGGAGCGCCCGATGTTGGTAAGCTTCCAAATAGAACTCGTCAAAACAGAAATTTTGCAGCGTTTCCCCCAGCATCGGCCGGCAGTTAGGAGCTACAGATTCCACTGTCACCGCCCCCGTTGCCGGCGCCGCGCAGAGGCTGCCTGTACAGGGGTTAAAGCGGACGATCATCACCCGATCGGCTTGCAGAAACTGGCGCACTTCGTTGACTGTCGTGCTGAGCACTTCCCCTAAATCCAAAGACTGGCGGATGTGCTGAGTAATCGTCGCCATCAACTGTTCCCGTTCCTTCTGCTGTCGCAGCGCCTCTTCTGCCCGCTTGTACTCTGTGATATCTTGAGCAGTACCAAAAATTTGTTTGGGCTCTCCTTCGGGTGTGCGGGCAAAAACTTGGTCGCGACAGCGAAAGTGGCGCCATTCGCCCGATCGATGTTTGAGCCGATACTCCAACTCCACAATGCAGCCGTCCTGGGCCGAGGGAAATTGTTGCAGGTGCTCGGACATCTTCGGCAAATCTTCTGGGTACACCAAACTGGAATACAAAGCCGTTTCCATCTGTAGAATTTCCTGTGGCGTGTAGCCCAGTAACTTAGAAGCTTGACCGTTGACGTAGACGTTGCGCTGTTCCGTCAAGTCGTAGATGTACAACAAATAAGGCGCTGCGTCAGCAATCTGCTGGATGAAATGCTGGCTCGATCGCAATTCTTCCTCTACCCGCTGGCGCACGTTCACTTCTTCCAAAGCCTGATCCCGCATGGTGCGGTAAGCTTGGATGCGTTGCGTGAGGTCGGTCACGTCCTGAATCACCAGCAGCGCGTAGAACGATTGGGAATTAGTCATCGGGGATGTTGGAGGCGAAACAGAGGATGGAGATTCCCAATCCAAAAAAGCAGTTGTTGGTTCTCCGACTCCGACAGTAACGTCTGGTTCCAACTCAAGAGTCGATCGAACCAAGTCTCTAATCTCCTGTTCTGCAACTATCGCCTGTTGGGCAGGCACTGCCGTTACAGTAGTTTGCTGGATGCGCTGCTGGCCCTCTTGCCAAGTTGCCGGAATCAGGTATTTGTGAATTTGAGAAGAAAAAATTGTTGGCGGGCCTCCTGCAAAGATTTGCTGGAAGCGATTTGCGTACTTTAGCTGGTTTAGGTGAGGAAAATGGGTTGTGATCTTGGTTCCCAAGATTTGGCTGCGGGGAATTTTTGTCCAGTCTTCCAGACAAGTGTTCCAAAACAGCACCACCAAATCATCTCGCAGCAAGCAAGCGCCTACTGGTACGCTGTCGAGCACCCCAAACTTGTCCTCAATAGTTTTGCTTTCTTGGCTCATAGACCCCCGGCAAGTTGATCGATCGCAGTCAACAAGGTATCAAAGGAACTGACATTGAAAATGAGGATGATATCTCCTTCAATGTGAAGCTTTTCAATAATGAAACGGGTTTGGGCTAATAAAACGACTGTATCAGTAGATAAGCCACCTGATGTCAGCAAGGTAGCGATCGTCCCTTCCGTGTAATTGGGAATTGAGTAGTTCAAGCGCTGCTGAAGTACATTGCTGATGGCACCCATGACCCCGTTGATTACAATATTTCCCACTTCACTCAGCGTACCAATTTTGACTGAATCTAGGTCGTGAGAGCCGATTTCTTCCCCAGTCAGCATCGTCACCAGCATCGCCGCGCTGTTGGTGGGAAAGACTAGCTGAGCAATACCTCCAAAGGAACCTGTGAATTTTAGCTGGACGGAGGCGATTTGCTCGCCGTTGAGGTGGATCTCTAACTCTTGTTGCACATCCGTGGGAGACAAGATTTGGAGGTAGGGGATTTGCAAGCGAATCGGGGAGTCGATCATGTCGTTCAAGATCCCTGCTGCTTGACCGATACCGATGTTGACGAGTTCCTGCAAAGCATCGAGCTGTCGAGCGGTCAATTTCATGGGGCGCTCTCCTCGCTAGCACTGAGAGCTTTTTTGATCCAGCCGATTAGTTCGCCTGAGTTGGGCATTTTGTGGATGACTGCGAGGGCTCCGAGTTCCATGCACTCGGAGCGGGTGGTGGATTGGATGTCTGCGGTAATTACGATCACTGGTATTTTAAACCCCTTCTCTCGCATGGCTTGCAGGACTTCCCGACCTTCCATCTCCGGCATCAGCAGATCCAACAGCATACAGTTTGGGGTCTGAGTGCTCATAATTTCTAAAGCTTCTGGCCCGCAAGAGGCTTCCCAAGTCTCGTATCCTTCTGCTCGCAGGATTTTGCAGATTACCCTGCGAGTCAACCACGAAT
>Ga0316608_1000465_pt1 | contig 19264 bp, 16 predicted proteins | sample MIS2016152B_MG_FD_207673 | JGI IMG/M metagenome (GOLD analysis project Ga0316608, IMG submission 207673) | Microbial mat bacterial communities from Middle Island sinkhole, Lake Huron, Michigan, United States - MIS.2016.152B | ecosystem: Environmental > Aquatic > Freshwater > Lake > Sediment...
AATACCTTAAATTTAGCAATTTAAAAATTAACCTGATGGCTATGTGCGATACCCCTAAAGAAATTATAAATTTTTTTAATCAGGAAGATACTGAAATATTGACAGTTCAGCAAAATATTAACTTAATTGCAACTTCTGAATTTGAATTAATTGATTTTTTTAAATTAAACAAAAAAGCTCATATCGAAAATTATTATTTACCATTAGAACAAAGACTTATAACTTTTTTGGTAGAAAATAATTATTGCATTGAAGCTAAAAAAATAGCTGATTTTATTCAATACGAAATAAATTTATATCGCAAATATTCAGACTGTTATGGTTATTGCTTTTATATAATGAAAAAGAAATAGATAATTTTTTAAACGTAGGTTCTTAAAATCTATGAATCAAAAAATTTAAGTAGAAAATGAAAAATTCAATCTTAATATTATTTTTTTTCGTTTTGTTTTTTCTAACCGAATGCAAAACCCCTGAAGAAGTTACTGTAACTCCCAATAATTACACTACTTGCCATGTTAAAGAGTACGATTGTACCACAGATGATTCTGGAGGTGAAGTATGTTCTTATAAATATTTTTACTACTGTTTTTACAAAATATGGAATGCAGAATTTTCAATTTCAGATAGTACATTTAATTCAACACTTGAAATTGAAGGAAGTGGTGATGAAGGCATTTTGAATATGACTTTTGGTGAAAACACATTTTCTGCATTTTCCGAAGAAGATTTTTTTTCGATAGTTAATTTCACTGGAAATATTATACTTTTTGATAAGACTTATGCAATCATTAATGGTGCAGGTTTTAAAGAAAATGAATTGATTTCGATGAAAATAAGACTTGTAAACAATTTAGATTCAGTAACTCTGTTTATTAACACTATAGATTGAAATTGTTATGAAAAAGTTAATTTTTTCCGCACTTTTATTTTTCATTGTTTGCTTATTTCAACAGGTTAAAAGTCAGGATAATATACACAGAAGTTGGGAAGTTGATTATTTACCTCACTATCATTTTTATCCCGTAAATTTAACTGAGTTTGATGTGTCTGATAGTTACATTTTTGGACATGGATTCGATAATGGCGAAGGAAGACGTCAATTAAAATTAATTGATGCTTCGTATACAACATTTCAACAAACCATAAATTTTCGACAAAAAATAAATTACAAACAGTTTTATATTATAGGAAATGGTTTTTTTAATGTAATGGCAGGATTCTCTGATTTTAAGATATTTAAAGGTCCATACTTCTATTCATTAGGATATGATTTTTTTTATAAAGAAAGATTTACATTAAGTGCAGATGCAGGAATTTCGTTTTATTTTAGTAATCTTGAAATAGGAAATTTAAAAAGGATAGATGGTTTTAATGGTATCTTATTACTTGAAGATAAAGTACTTAATGCAAGTTCTGAATATCTGGTAAAAGCAAAACTAAAAAATAAAATAGGTTTTCAAACCGCTTTGAAGGCACAATATTACTTGGACAAAAAAAAGGTTTTTTATTTTGTTTTTTCAGGTGGTTTTAATCATTTTAAAAGTAATTTTATCTTTAACGGAATATCAGAACAATCTATTTTTGAACATAGTACATACAATGCACTTGTTGAAAAACCTGGCTTCAACGCAAATTATTTTTATTTAAGAATAGGGTTTGGATTTACATTGCAAAATTTACCTTCAACAGGTACATATTCTGATGATTTCGATTATAGTATTCCTCCATTTTGACAATAAAATTTAATGCTATCTTATTATTATTCTGCATCTTCCCAAGACATAGATTTTGATACGGCTTTTTTCCAACCATTATACAATTTTATGCGTTTTTCTTCAGTAATTGCAGATTTAAAACATTTGTCAACTGGATTATTTGTTAAAATATCATCAGTAGTCCAGAAATTTACAGCTAATCCGGCTAAAAATGCTGCTCCCATAGCAGTAGTTTCAATGTTTTTTGGTCTAATTACATCTTTATCAAGAATATCAGATTGAAATTGCATCAAAAAATTATTTTTACAAGCTCCTCCGTCAACATACAATTTTTTCAATTCAATTCCTGAATCTTTTGACATAATATCCAGAATATCTTTTGTTTGGTAAGCCAAAGCTTCCAAAGTTGCCCTAACAATATGTTTTTCAGTAACACCTTGCGTAAGACCGAGTATTGCTCCACGTGCAAACATATCCCAGTAAGGGGCACCAAGTCCTGCAAAAGCCGGAACAACATAAACTCCCTGAGTATCTTCCACACTATAAGCCATTTCTTCAGTTTCAGAGGCAGATTTTATAATATGTAAACCATCTCTGAGCCACTTAATTGCAGCTCCTGCAATAAATACACTTCCTTCAAGTGCATAATCTATTTTATTATTTATCCCCCAAGCAATTGTGGTGAGTAAACCTGTTTTGCTATCAATTTTTTCACATCCGGTATTCATCAGCATAAAACAGCCTGTGCCATAAGTGTTTTTAGCCATTCCGGGTCTGATACAATTTTGTCCGAACAGTGCAGCTTGTTGGTCTCCTGCAATTCCCGAAATTGGAATTTCTGAACCAAAAATTGAAGAATCAGAATTTGCATATAACTCGCTTGAATTTACAACTTTAGGTAAAATACTTGAAGGGATATCAAATAATTTTAAAAGTTCTTCGTCCCATTTCAATTCCTGAATATTATAAAGCATTGTACGAGAAGCATTTGAATAATCAGTAATATGTAGTTTACCATTTGTCAATTTCCAGATAAGCCATGTATCAACTGTACCGAAAGCAAGTTCGCCATTTTCAGCTTTTTGTCGAGCACCTTCAACATTATTTAAAATCCAGTTTAACTTTGAAGCCGAAAAATATGCATCAATTACAAGACCAGTTTTCTGATGGATTTTTTTGTACCAACCTTCTGATTTTAAATAATTACAATAATCTGAAGTTCTTCTATCCTGCCAAACAATTGCATTATAAATAGGAGTTCCTGTTTTTCTATCCCATACAATTGTCGTTTCACGCTGATTTGTAATTCCAATTGCAGCAATTTCTTCTGGATTTATATTATTCTGTCGGATAACAATTTTAGCCACAGTAATTTGACTTTCCCAAATCTCTTCCGGATTATGTTCAACCCAACCCGATTTTGGATAAAGTTGGTTAAATTCTTGTTGCTGAATTCCAGTAATATTGATATTTTTGTCAAAAATAATTGCCCTCGAACTGCTAGTTCCTTGGTCAAGCGAAAGGATATACTTTTTTATCATGTTTTTTGATTTAAAAACATGTCAAAATAATGATTTTTTTGAAAATTTAAAAATTTATTTGAATATTGGAATTATTTTAAACAAAAAATATTTTTCCACCATCATAAAGATAAACATCATTCAAATTAACAATTTCTATTTCAAGTTTTTCTGTTAAATTTCTAATAATTTTTCCATTTTCATGCAAATCTACATTTCCGTTGAAAAAAAGCTTTTTTTCTACAAATCCACAAGTTCCACCAAAAAAGCCGTTTTTGTGGTCAAAGATTTTAATTTTTTCGGGTGAAAAATAGCTTACATTTAAGTTATTATTTTCTAAGACTTTGAAAATTCCTTTATCAGATGTTACAAATGTGTTGTCTGGTAAAACCAATAAACTACAGGCTGTATATGCCTGATTTAAATTTATCTGGATTTTATTTTTGTTTAATTCTAATATTTTTTCATCTGTAAATTTCAGATTATGAAAAAAATATTTTTCGGACGAAACACAATTATAGTTTGAACAGTTTTCTAAGTCATTACCTATAAAACTTTTCCCAAATTCAAATTTAATATTTTTTGAATTCAAAAAATTAATAAATTCCTTAGGTGAATTTGGTGCAATAATTAATGTGTTGTTTTGCTGATAAATAAAAATATCCGGATGACCAGAAATTGAATTGTAAGTAGTGTTAAATGTTTCAAAAAGAAAGATATCCGAAACATATTTGCTTAAATTTTGGATACTTTTTTCTGGACTTCGTTTATCGACTATTGCAAACATTTATTTCAAAATCTTTTAAGTTATTATCTTTATAAAAATTGACTTTTAAGCCTCTGTTTTCCAACCATTTTTTGTTTTTACTTTTATAGCCGATTGCATAACTTAGTTGCTGACTGTTTACAAAAATATCAAATTTCTCTGAATTGGGTTCAGAAATTATTTCTTTTAAAATATCAGCCCACAACTCGGTCAAAACAAGTTCTTTAAATGATTGGTGGTAAGGTCCGGCAACTAACGATTCTCCCGAATTAAATTCTTCCGACTGATGAAGTCCAACCCTTATCACGTTAACAGAATTTTCATGATAAATTTTAAAAACCTCTTTTGCCTGAAATACAGCTTCATCAAGCGATAACGGTGAATATTTTCCTTGTAGATATAAATTTTCGAGTTCGGTATTTTTTATTACTAAAGCCGGATAAATTCTGGTGTTATCAGCTTTTAAATCAACAAAATCATTTGCTGTTTTTATTGCTTTTTCAAGATTATCGGCAGGTAAACCAAGCATCATTTGTAAACCAAGTTCGAAATTATATTTTTTTATAAGTTTTGCAGATTTATGAATATCGTAAAAAGTTGTACCTCTGTTTGATTTTAAAAGAATTTCATCATCAGTTGATTGTGCTCCAAGTTCAATTGTTTTTACACCATTATTTTTAAGCAAATCTAGAATTTCTGTAGAAATATAATCTGGTCGTGTTGAAATTCTTATGCCTTTAACTCTTTGATTTTCTACAAATTTAAAAGCTTCTTTCAGATATGCATTCTGGAGTTCAATTTCAATTCCTGTGAAACTACCACCAAAAAAAGCAATTTCTACATGGTTTTCAGCAGGAATTGTAGCAAGATATTTTTCTACAATTATTGGAATATCAGCAGGTTTTGGAATATTCAGAACTCCTGTAATTTTGTTCTGATTGCAAAAAATACATTTATTTCGACATGCAAGTTCGGGTAAAAAAATAGGTATATTGTTATATTTTATTGATTTGTTCAATTAAGAATAGATTTTGAAACTTTTAATTTTAAAATTATATAAACAAAAGAGTTACACCAATTACAGAAATAAATGCACCAACAATTTCTTTCAGATTAATTTTTTCTTTGAAAATAACATAAGTCGGCAGAATAAGTAAAATTGGTTGTAAAGTCATTAATGTTGAAGCAACTCCGGTTGAAGCATATTTAACTGCGAGCAACGAAAACGAAATTCCCAGAAAAGAACCGAAAAATGCAGCTACTGTAGTAATTGACATTATTTTAGGTGAAATAATTACTGGTTTTATCTGTGATAATTTCTTTGTAAAAAGTAAAATTATAAAAAAACCGATTACTCCGGCAATAACACGTATTTCGCTGGCTGCAAAAGCATTATAATTTCCCATTCCAAATTTACTGACCACAAGCCCAACACCTTGACCAAGAGAACCTAAAGCTGCATAAACAACACCTCTCACTGAATATTTAAATTCGTTGCCTGTATTTTTTTTCTGCAAAATCACCAGAAATACCCCCGACAAAACCACAGACATTCCAAGTATTTGAATGGCTGTAAGTTCTTCGTGTAAAAAAATTCTACCCAAAATTGCAGCAAAAATTGGATTTGTAGCCATTATCAGCATAGAAATTCGTGCTCCAATTGTTGATAATGCCTTGAATAAGAATAAATCACCAAAGACAAAACCTATTAATCCCGATAAAAATAACCAAAACCACGTTTTACTATCGGCATCAACCGGAAAAAACATTCCGCGAGTGAAATAAGTGTAAACACAAAGAAAAATAAGAGCTAAACCAAGTCTGATAAAGTTAATTACATCAGGAGAAACTTTTTTGCCCAGTTTTTCATAAATCATGGCTGTTGCACTCCACAAAAGTGCAGCAAGAATTGCAAAAAGTTCACCTGAATATTGCATAAATTGGCTGAAATTAGAAAAATTGAAAAGTTATATAAAAATATAATAGCTTAAATTCACATGTATAAGGTTAATTTATTGAATTACAGTCAGGTGAAAACACCTAACTGGTGTAGTCTGCTCGTTGCAGGTGTTTTCACCTGCAACCAGTTAGCAAAAGAATTGCGGTTTTATGGCAATAAATATTGAAATACTACCTTATTACAGCATTAAGTTCTTTTTTATAAACGTCTATAAAACGTTGCATAATTTTTTCTATTTGTTTATCGGTAAATGTTTTATCCTCGTCAAGAAGTATAAACGAAATTGCGTATGATTTTTTTCCTTCGCCAAGTTTTTCGCCTTTGTAAACGTCGAAAATATTTACTTTTTTCAAATAATTTCTTTCAGTTTTATATGCTAATTCCTTGATTTGTTTAAAAGTAATACTGTCATCAAGCAACAAAGCCAAATCGCGTTTTACTTCCGGAAATTTTGCAAGTGGTCGGTATTTTTTTCCTGCCGGAAGATTTTTCAGAATAAATTCCCATTCAAAATCGGCATAAAAAACTTCCTGCTCAATGTCCATTTTTTTCAACAGACTTTTCTTTACCGAACCTACTGTTACAAACAGTTTATTATTAAGCTTATAAGTTATTCCAAAATTGAAAATATCATTTGAAAAATCTTCGGTTTCGAAATCATCAATGTTAAATCCAAGATTTTTTAATACATTTTCGGTATATGATTTTAAATAGTAAAAGTCTGATTTTGTTTCGGTTGTCTTCCAGTTTACTTCTTGTTTCAAATCACTTACAAAAACTGCAAGATGTTGTTTTTCAAAATATTTCTGTTTAAATTCTTTTTCCGATTCATGATAGAAATAGCAATTTCCAAATTCGTAGAGTTTTATATCCGAACTTTTATATCTGATATTTCGTTCAATTGCTTCTAAACCAACAAATAACAAAGATTGTCGCATTGCGTTTAAATCCTGACTTAATGGATTTAGAATTTTTACAGTATTTTCATCTTTAAACGACTGTAATTCTGTAAAATATGAGGCTTTTGTCAATGAATTTGACATTGCTTCGCAAAAACCATTTGCGGAAAGAAAATCGGAAGTTTTGTTTCGCAATTTTTCGAAATCAATTTCTGGAGCATAAGATAATGAAGAATTTACACTTTCGGGAATTTCAACATTATTATAACCGTAAATTCTCAGAATATCCTCAATTACATCAGCTTCGCGTGTAACATCAACTCTGTAAGTAGGAATTTCGAGTAAAAATTTACCGTCATTTTCTTCCAAAATCTTAATTTCCAGAGCTTCGATAATCTGTTTTATTTTTTCGTAACCAATTTTCTTACCAATTAATCTATCAACCTGATTTATTGATAATTCTAATTTATTTGCAGAAATTTTATTTGGATAAATATCAACAATTTCTGATGAAATCTGTCCACCTGCAATTTCTTTAACAAGTTGAGCTGTACGCTTTAAAGTCCAAATTGTATTTTCGTGGTCAACACCTCTTTCGAAACGGAACGAAGAATCAGTGCTAAGTCCATGTCGTTTAGCGGTTTTACGTACATAAACAGGATTAAAATATGCACATTCAATAAAAATATTTTTCGTATTTGCAGAAACTCCTGAATCTAAACCTCCGAAAACTCCTCCAATACACATTCCACGTTCTGTGTTACAAATCATTAAGTCTTCCGAAGATAAAGTTCTTTCATTTTCGTCTAAGGTTACAAATTTTGTATCCTGAGCTAAAGTTTTTACGATAATTTTCTTACCTGTAACTTTTTCTGAATCAAATGCGTGTAATGGATGTCCAATTTCGTGTAAAACGTAATTTGTAATATCCACAACATTGCTGATTGGCTTTAAACCAATTGCTCTAAGTCGGTTTTGCAACCATTTCGGTGAATCCTTAATTTCGAGATTTGAAACCGTAACTCCGGCATAACGTGGACAAGCCTGTGAATTTTCTACAATTACATCAATTTTATTATCGGTGTTATCAATTTTAAATTTGCTGATGTCAGGAAGTTTTAATTCGACATTTATATTTGTATTTGTCTTTAAATAAGCATATAAATCGCGGGCAACACCAAAATGCGAAGCTGCATCAATTCGGTTTGGGGTTAAACCAATTTCAAAAACTACATCTTCGTAAATTTCAAAATATTCTTTTGCTGGTGTTCCAACTTTCACATCCTGAGGTAAAACCATAATCCCATCGTGTGAAGTTCCCATTCCGAGTTCGTCTTCGGCACAAATCATACCTTCGGAAGTTGCACCTCTGATTTTCGATTTTTTTATAGTCCATGGTTCGTCTGAATTGTACATTACCGCACCTACAGTTGCAACTACAACTTTTTGACCTGCAGCAACATTAGGAGCACCACAAACAATATCCAAAAGATTTTCGGAACCAACGTCAACTTTTGTAACGTTAAGTTTGTCGGCATCAGGATGTTTAGCACAGGTTTTTACTTCGCCAATCACAATTCCGGCAAGTCCGCCCTTTATAGATTCAAAATGTTCGATGTTTTCAACTTCAAGTCCTATAGATGTTAGATATTGAGCAACTTGGTTGTAATCTAAATCAATGTTTATGTAATCTTTTAGCCAGTTATACGAAATCTTCATAATGAAAGAATATTTTGATTTTTTATTTATTTAATCGCCAAAAGTACAATTATTTTTTTACAGAATAAAATTTTTTATCTTTGTAATGAAAATGAATTTTATAAAAAATCCACTTATGATTTTCAGAAAAAATGTAAAAATGGCAGATTTAATTCACCAGAATTATTTGTTGTTGCCTGTAATTAACCGCTTTGGTATTGAACTTGGTTTTGGGGATAAAACTATTGAAGAAATATGTAATATTCAGAAAGTTAATATTGATTTTTTTCTCGAAATTGTGAATACTTTTCATGATAAAAATTATTTTCCTGAGAAACATTTGCAAACATTTTCGATTACTGAAATTGTTGAATATCTTAAAATAACACATGAATATTTTCTTAGCATAAAGCTCTGTATTTTAGAAAAATATATTGATGAATTATTTGAAAATACAATAACTGAAAACAGAGAAAAACTGCTTCTGGTAAAAAATTTTTACAAAAATTACAAAAACGAACTTATCGAACATATTGACAGAGAAAATAATATTGTTTATCCGTATGTTCTTGAAATTGAACAAATTTTTAAATTAAATCAAATTAATGAAATTCAGAGAAATAAAATCAAAGAATATTCTATAAAAAAATATGAGAACGAACATGAAAATGTTGAAGAAAAACTTTTTGATTTAAAAAATCTGATAATAAAATATTTACCACCATCAAAAAATACAAATATCAGTAATTCGATATTATTTGAGTTATTTGAACTCGAAAACGATTTAAACGACCATCAACGTATTGAAGAAAAAGTACTTATTCCTAAAGTTAATGCAATGGAAGAATTTATTATCGAAAATTTATAAAGAGTTGGTTTTATTATGCAAAATATTGTAATACTGATAATAGAAAAGAACTTTTTAATTCGGAAGGGATTAAATTGCTTAATTAAAGAAATTGACAGTCAAATTAATATTATTAACACCACTACTGAAAATCAAATCCAGAACTTATTGCTCGAAAACAGACCAGATTATATTTTGATTAATAGCGAATTTTTGAATTCATCTAAACTTTTATCATTTATAAAAAATTATAACATTATCTGTATTGGAAACGAATCTTATTCAATTTCAAACGAAATTACAGTAATAGAGCATATTAATTCAAACGAATCTGAAGAAATTATAAAAGAAAAAATTCTGCAAATATTTTCAAAACACATTTTTGCAAAAGATTCTGAAAAAAATGATGAATTGAGCATAAGAGAAATGGAAATTGTAAAATTTGTTGCCTTAGGATGTACAAATCAAGAAATTGCAGATAAGTTATTTTTAAGTCCGCATACAGTAATTACTCATAGAAAAAACATTACGAAAAAGCTTGGAATTAAAACAGTTTCTGGATTAACAGTTTTCGCAATTTTGAATAATATTATTAGTATTGATAGTGTAAAACAATAAATATAAATTCTTTGTATCTTAGTCCGTATGTTTAAAATTTTATCAAAAAAACATTTTAATAAAAAAAAACATTAATTGTCATTTCCATGAAATCTATTTGATGTATCTACTGAAATTATAAAATGTTAATTTGTTGTACATTGCAAAATTATTTCAGATTACTCACTTCATTAGGTGAGAAAAGTTTACTTTTTATAACTTAATTGCATTCATCAAAGAGATTTCAAGAAATGACATTGTAAGATAAATTGTTAGTATAGAATTATATATACAAATTTTAAACAACTACTTATAGTTTTGTATAAAAATAATTATCCTATAAGACACAAAGAAAAATATTTACATTTAGAATTAACGCAAAATAATTTCGGTTCTATCTGGTCCGGTTGAAATAAATTTAACAGGCACATTTACAAAATCTTCTATAAATTTTACATAATCTGTAAATTCTTTTGGTAAATCTTCGTATTTTTTAATTTTGCTTATGTCGGTTTTCCAACCCTCGAATGTAACATATTCAGGTTTAAGTTCATCAGTAACATCAAACGGAATAATGTCAACTTTTTTGCCATTTAATTTATACGAAGTTGCAATTTTAATTTCGTCGAAAGTACACAAAACATCAGGTTTGGTCATAATTAGTTGTGTTGCACCATTCAGCATAATCGAATATTTTAGAGCTACCAAATCCAACCAACCGCATCTACGTGGTCTTCCGGTTGTTGCACCATATTCATTTCCAATTCTTCGCATTTCTTCTCCGGTGCTGTCAAACAATTCTGATGGAAAAGGACCGCTACCAACTCTGGTACAGTATGCTTTGAAAATTCCAAAAACTTCACCTATTTTATTTGGACCAATACCTAATCCGCTACAAGCTCCGGCACTAATTGTATTTGAAGAGGTTACAAAAGGATATGTTCCAAAATCAATATCAAGCATTGTTCCTTGAGCCCCTTCGGCTAATATTTTTTTACCTTTTGAAAGCATTTCATTTACAAAATACTCACTGTCAATAATATTGAATTGTTTTATAATTTCAATTCCTTCAAACCAACCTTCTTCGTATTTTTGTAAATCGTAATCAAAATTGTAATATTCTCTTAACAAATCGGTATGTTTAAGAACTAGTTTATTGTAGCGGTCAAGAAAGTCTGGCTCAAGTATATCGCCTATACGTAAGCCATTTCTTCCGGTTTTATCCATGTAAGTTGGTCCAATTCCTTTTAATGTAGAACCAATTTTAGCAGTTCCTTTTTGTTTTTCTGATGCAGCGTCTAAAATTCTATGAGTTGGAAGTATTAAATGTCCTCTTTTTGAGATATATAAATTCTTTTTTACATCACTTTTTTCGCTCGAAATTTCTTCAAGTTCTTTTTTAAAAGTAATAGGGTCGAAAACTACTCCGTTGCCTACAATATTTATTGTGTTTTCTCTGAAAATTCCAGATGGAATTGTGTGAAGAACAAATTTTTTACCGTTAAATTCAAGAGTATGCCCTGCATTTGGACCTCCTTGAAAACGTGCAATAGCTTCATAATTAGGTGTTAAAACGTCAACAACCTTTCCCTTGCCTTCGTCACCCCACTGCAAACCTAGTAAAATGTCAACTTTCATAATATTGATTTTTTGAAAATTATTTAGTATAATTTACTTAAATTGTGTTAAATATAATTTTATCCGTAAAAATATTTTTTTCGAATTAAAACTCTAATTTATCAAATATTTTTTGAAATAAAAATTAAAGATTAAGACTTTCCTGACATTTTTCGCAATGTCCATAAATGTATAAAGAATGATAATTTACTTTAAATTTATGAATTTCAGTTGCTGAAATTTTTACTTCGTGTATTCTAGGGTCGCAAAATTCAATAATTACTCCACAATTTATACATATTAAATGGTCGTGTTGACGGCTTTTGAACGCTTTTTCAAATTCAGCAATATTTTTTCCAAACTGGTGTTTTATAACCAGATTACAATCCAACAGAAGTTCAATTGTATTATATAAGGTTGCTCGGCTTACTCTGTAATTTTTATTTTTCATAAAAATGTACAAAGTTTCAATATCAAAATGACCGTCTCGCGAATATATTTCATCTAAAATTGCATACCTTTCAGGTGTCTTTCTGTGCCCATTACTCTCTAAGTAATTGGTAAATATCTTTTTTACGGATAATTTAAAATCGGTAGTATTCATATTTGGACTAATTAAAAATTGAGTATAAATTTAAAAACTTTTTTTTAAAAACAAATTGCAATTGATAATTTTTTTAAAATAAAAAAAAATGAGTATTTCGTTAAACTAATTTTTATATTTGCATAACATTAAAAAATCAAAATATTACATTGAATTGGAAAACAACGAAAAAAATTTATTGCAAAATCTGAAAAATGGCGATTCTAAAGCATTTGATGAAATATTTAGAACTCATTATCAAGTTCTTTGTCGATTTTCAATGAAAATTGTTAAAGAAAAAGAAAATGCAGAGGAAATTGTTCAGGATTTATTTTTTCATCTCTGGGAAAAACGCAGTACTCTGTCAATCAATATCTCTCTAAAATCATACTTATTTCGCTCAGTTTACAATAATTCGGTAAGGCTCACAAAATTTACTAATTTACATGATATTATTGACGAGAAACAAAATTCAGTAAATGAAGAATTTACTGACTTACTCGAGCAAACGGAAATTGAAACAAAAATTTATAAAACAATTGATGAACTACCGGAACAATGTCGCAAAATATTTAATATGAGCAGGTTTGAAGAACTTAAATACAGAGAAATTGCTGAGAAACTTAACATTTCAATAAAAACAGTAGAAACTCAAATGTCGAGAGCATTGAAATATTTAACGACAAATCTTAAACATTTAATTAAATTATTGATTTTATTTGTTTTGCAATTATTTTAAATTTTTTTGTAAGGGTAATATCGAAAAAAAAACTCTATACATTAGAAAAACGCTATGAAAAATAAAAATATAAATATTCCCGAAGAATTGTTAGTTAAATATTTAACAAAATCAACTGACTTAAAAGAAAATTTGGAAGTTGAAAAATGGCTCACGGAAAGTAGTGAAAATAAACACTATCTGGAGCTATTTCAAAAAGTTTGGCAATTATCTGAAAATGCAAAAAATGTTGAGAATATTGAAAACTTTGATACAGAAATTGCTTTGAAAAAAGTAAAAAGCAAAATAAATCAGCAAAATACTGTTCAACCTAAGTCAAAAATCAGAAAAATGATGCCATATTTTGCAATTGCTGCATCTATTTTAATAATTGTTGCTGTTTTCTATATCATGAGAGTTAAAAATAATAACAAAACCGACAATTTACAACAGATAGTTATTGAAACAATTTCTAATGAAAAAAAAGAAGTTGTATTGCCCGATAAATCAATAGTTTATTTAAACGAAAATTCAAAGATTATCTATACCGAACATTTTATTGGAGATTTTAGAAATATTGAATTTTCAGGTGAAGCTTATTTTGTGATAACACCAGATAAATCAAAACCTTTTAAAATAAGCACAAAGCAATCATTTGTGCAAGTAGTTGGAACAGAATTTAATTTAAGAGCTATTGAAAATGAGGAAATTGAAAGTATTATAGTTTCTGAAGGGAAAGTAATTCTTGAAGATTCTAAAAATGAATTTAATAATGTAGAATTATCTGTTGGCGAAAGAGGAACATTTAATAAATCAGATAATTCGATTTCAAAAGAAATAAATTCAGACGAAAATTTTATGGCATGGAAAACAGGAATTCTTATGTTTACAGATAAAAGTTTAAATGATGTTGCAGAAAGATTATCTCTATTTTACAAAGTCAAGTTTGAATTTCAAAATCAGGAAATTGAAAATCTTAAACTAACTGCAAAATATGATAATTTGGAAATATCTGAGATTATTGATATATTACAATTATCATTAGAAATTAAAATTGAAAAGTCAGATAATAAATATATTATAAGAAAAGTTGAATAATCAGATTTTTTAAAATACTTTTTAACCAAAATAAGTTTTTAAATCAAACTTTTTGTATAATTTTATTAAAATTATTGAGTCCCAAAAAAATTATTAAAGCATTAATTATAAATTATTTAATTTTTTAAACTCAATTAATGATTTAAATAAATTTGACTAAAAAGAAATGCGAAAAAACATATTATTTCTAATTCATTTTTTATTATTAAACTTAACAATATCTGCACAAGTACAATATTTTTCTCATTATTCTGTAGATGATGGACTTTCGCAAAGTGTTGTCAATTGCATTTACCAAGATTCCAAAGGATTTATCTGGATTGGAACTCAAAATGGGTTAAATAGATTTGACGGTTATACTTTTAAAGAATATATTCGAAGTTCCGTTGATACTATTTCTATATCAGATAATTGGATATTTAAAATTGTAGAAGACAATAACAGTAATCTTTGGATTGGAACTAAGGGTGGATTAAACAAATATAACCGCGAAACCGATAATTTTTCGAGAATTAAATATGCAAATATTTATATTGAAGATATTTACCTAAGAGTTTATGGTCTTGCACTTGATAATAAAAATGGACTTTACATAAATACTCCTCCAAAATTATCATATTATAATATTGATAATGTAACTGTTGAATTATTTGGCAGCAATTTAGAATATGATGCAGGAGATAAAAACAGTCCATTGCCAATAATTATTGATAAACATGAAAATGTGTGGATTGCATCAACCAGAGGTTTGAGCAGATTTGACTCTAAAATTAAAAAATTTCAGTATTTTAAATCCGGAAACGAAAATAATTTTCAGATAAGTAAAGATTCTGTAAATTGTATTTTTGAAGATGCAGATGGAAAAATTTGGATTGGAACAACTTTTGGTTTAAATTGTTATGATTATTCAACTTCTACTTTTATCAAATATTTTAACGACCCTGATAATGCTAATTCGTTATCAAACAATCTTATAAATTGTATAACGCAGGACGATAATGGTAATTTTTGGATTGGAACTGATAATGGGCTGAATAAAATGACTTTAGAAAATAATGGAGAATATTCAGTTCAACGATTTACTAGCCAAAATGACGGTTTAAGCCATGATGTAATTCTGGAATTATTTATTGACTACTCTAAAAATCTGTGGATTGGAACATTGCAAGGAATTGATAAAACAGATTTAAAACCTAAAAAATTTAAACTATATCAAAAAAATGATTTACCACAATCAATTGATTTACTAGATAACATAGTTGCATCGCTATACAAAGATGAAAATGGAGACGTTTGGGTAGGAAATTGGGGAAAAGGACTTAATATTCTTAATCGAAAAACAAATACTGTAATTCATTATTCATCAGAATTAAATGGAAATAATTATATTTCAAATGATTACATTCATGTTATTTTCGAAGATAATCTAAACAGAGTTTTTATTGGAACTAGAAGTGGGTTTTTTGTTTTCGATAAAATAAATAAAAAATTTATTCCTCTACAAGATTTTTTTAACTCAAAATCAATTCCTTCGTTTGAAAATATAAGAGTTAATTCAATAACGCAGGATAAAGATTTTAATTATTGGTTTGGTACTCAAAACGGGCTATATAAAATTAATTTACAGAATTTTACATCAGAAATATACAATACCGAAAGTGAATTGAAAATATGTTGGAATTACATTTATGAATTATTAATTGATTCAGAGCAAATTCTTTGGATAGCAACCAGTAACGGATTAGACGCTTTCGATTTAAACACAAATTCTATAAAACATTTTATAAACGACCGAAATGATGAAAATTCACTTTGTGATAATTTTGTTGTTTCGTTATGTGAAGATTATGAGGGAAACATATGGGTTGGAACAAATACTGGTGTGAATAAATATGTAAAAAATGCGAACAAATTTATATATTATTATAAAGATAACGGTTTGCCTAGCAATCTTATATATGAAATTATAGAAGATGCCAATAAAAATCTTTGGTTTGCCACCGGAGCAGGTCTCGGTTTATTTGACAGAAATACAGAAACTTTCAGAACATTTTCGATGGAAGAAGGTCTGCAAAGTACTGAATTTAACTTAGGTGGTGCTTACAAAAGCAAAGACGAAGAAGTTTTTCTGGGCGGAATGAAAGGTTTTAATTCATTTTATCCTGATTCTTTGACAGATAACAATTATATTCCTTCAATAGTTTTTACAAATTTCGAAAAATATATAGGAAGTGCAAAGGTAAACGTAAAAATTGATAATGTTAATTTACTGATACTTAATTACGATGAAAATATTTTCACAATCGAATTTTCTTCTTTGGAATTTACTAATCCGGTAAACAATAAATATGCATACAAAATGTTTGAAACCGGAAAAGAAGAAGGAGAGTGGATTGATATAGCAACCAGACAATTTGTACCTTTTACAAACTTACCTCCCGGAAAATATACTTTCAAAGTAAAGGGTACAAACAATGATGGAATCTGGAACGAAGAAGGTATTAGCTTAGAAATTAGAATTAAGCCACCTTGGTGGAAAAGTAATTTAGCATTAGTCTGTTACATTATCTTAGTAATAATTTTAATTTTTGGAGTTATCAAAATCAGAGAGCAAAATCATATTAAAGAACGTAACATATTGGAAATAAAAGTAAAAGAACGTACTGAAGAAATAAATAATCAAAAAGAAAAAATTGAAAAAGCTCACGAAGAAATTACCGATAGCATAAATTATGCAAGTAGAATTCAAACAGCACTTTTACCAAACATAAAAACGCTAGAGGAATATTTTTCAGACCATTTTGTGCTTTACAAGCCTAAAAATGTGGTAAGTGGTGATTTCTATTGGGCAAAAAAAGTTAAAGAATACATAGTTTTTGCAGTTGCAGACTGTACTGGACACGGTGTTCCGGGGGCATTTGTAAGTATGCTGGGAATTACGTTATTAAACGAAGTTATCAGAAAAGAAGAAATTACCCAATCATGTCAGGTGCTTAATGAGTTACGAAATCAAATAAAAATAGCTTTAAATCAGCACAATTACGAAGCCGAAACTAAAGACGGAATGGATATTGGATTTTGTATTTACAATACTACCAGTAATTTACTCGATTATTCAGGAGCAAATATTCCTTTATTATTAATAAAAAAAGACACAACTGAAATTATTGAATATAAGCCAAGTAAAAATCCAATAGGAATTTACTATAAAGAAAAATCTTTTGAATCAACATTTATTGAAATTTCAAAAGGCGATAAAATTTATTTATTTTCAGATGGTTATTGTGATCAATTTAATGAAACAAATAGAGAAAAATATAAATTAAACAGATTAAAAATCAGTTTATCAAATAATTGTCATCTGCCATTTTACGAACAAAAAGTGCAGCTCGAAAATAATTTCCAGAACTGGAAAGGTGCTTTCAATCAAATTGATGATATTTTGGTTTTTGGTATTGAATTTTAATTTGTTGTACTGATTTTATAAAAAAATGGAAAATATAATATTTTATAAATTTATTGAAAATCTCAGAATTAAGTTAAATGAAGAATTACCCGGAAAAAACGCTCAAAATAAAATGGCTCCGGCTTTTCGAGTTCCACCAGATTTTATAAAAAAAAATCAAACTCCTCGAAAAAGTGCTGTATTGATTATCTTTTATCCTAAAAATGAAGAAGTTAATATTATTTTCATAAAACGAATTGAAGATGGAAAAGCACATAGCGGACAAGTTGCTTTTCCGGGCGGAAAATTTGAAGAATCAGATATTTCACTATTAAACACTTCTATACGAGAAACTTTTGAAGAAATTGGAGTTAAAATTGATGTAAATTCAATAATTGGAAAACTTACACCAATTTATATTCCGGTAAGTAATTATGATGTAACACCATATATAGCATTTTTAAATTCAGAGCCTGAGTATATTATTAGTAATGACGAAGTTCAAAGAGTAGTTACTGTAAATATCAACAATTTATTAAACACAAATAATTTAGCAACAGCAACTTTAGACAGAGGAAGTTATTTGGTTGAAGCACCATTTTACAGAATTGATGATGATATGATTTGGGGAGCTACTGCAATGATTTTAAGTGAATTAAATGAAATAATTTCAAAATAAATAATCAATAAAAAAAGGGTGAATCTATGATTCCCCTTTTTTTATTTTAACTACTTTTTATTTCAAAGTATAAGTTTTGGTTCCTGAATAAACAGTTAAATCCCCACTATCATTTGTGTATTCATAATCAATTTTTTGAATAAATTCTTTGTTTTTTAATTCATCTAAAAGTATCAAACTTACGTTGTTATTTGAAGTTCCTTCATATTTATGAATTTCTGTATCGGAATCAAAACTTGTTGTTTCTTTAGTTGCCTGAAAACAAACTCTTTCAGCATTTTTAATATCCAAATTTTTATTACCATCTACAAAATACCATATACCATTTATGGTAGTAGTTACCATAATAGTTTCAAACCAATCATCAGGTTCTGATACAACAGAAGTAAACGTTTCATCTTTTAAAATACTCAATGTTTCAGAATAAGCATAATTATAACTGTCATTGTTATAGGTTTGAGTCATTTGAGTTCCATCATACGAATAAGTAACAATGTCGCTTCCACTTTGAATAGTCCACAATGCATTTGTCAGTTTCCATTCGCCTGTTAATCTGGCTTTTCTTGACGACAAAGATAAAAATGGGTCATTTTCGCCCTTTTTACAACTGCTAAAACTTAAAAAAGTTCCAGCTAAAACTAACGATAAAATTAATAATCTGAATTTCATTTTTTAATAATTAAAATTAAACAATATAATTTATAAAATAATTGTAAAAATAAAGTTTATTTGTTACTTTGCAAATGATAAAAATTATGTTTCGACATCAAAAAATGTAAATATATGAAAACCAAAGCAGAAATTGTTGAAAACTGGTTGCCTCGTTATACCGGCAGAGCAATAAAAGATTTTACGCCCTATGTATTAATTACAAATTTTGGTCATTATCTGCAATTATTTTCAGAATGGTATAATGTACCAATTGTTGGAAAAGACCGACCAATGCCCAATGTTTCGGCAGACGGTATAACCTTGATAAACTTTGGAATGGGAAGTCCTAATGCAGCAACTGTCATGGATTTACTAAGTGCTTCTAGTCCTAAAGCCGTTCTTTTTTTAGGAAAATGCGGAGGTCTTAAAAAGAAAAATAAACTTGGAGATTTAATTCTGCCAATTGCA